>ERZ1023652.36-NODE-36-length-32800-cov-11.920638_pt1 | contig 32800 bp, 33 predicted proteins | sample MGYA00520879_ERZ1023652 | MGnify/ENA primary metagenome ERZ1023652 (study PRJEB33180, sample SAMEA4044469) | wastewater metagenome | place: Denmark | collected 2016-04-02 | study: EMG produced TPA metagenomics assembly of the PRJEB13832 data set (Local surveillance...
GGTCGGGAATTGGCTCAATCACATAACGGGGTGGCAGAGCGGGCTGAATGCCCTTGGACCCCGATGGGAAGTCACGCCCGGTAAAAGTTCCGAATTGCACTGTGGGTGCTGTCGATCCGGTCGCGGTGAAGTCCACAGTCAGCCAGGCAGGTTTGCCAGTGGCGTTCAGGGCGCACAGGCCCACGCTCTGACCTGAGTTCCCGCAGTCTTGTATGAACTTGGCGATTTCTGTCTCTTTCGCCTTGAAGATGGTGTTGCGTTTGGTGGTTGAACTGGCGGGCAGGCCTTCAATGTCAAATTCTGCGTCAATGAGCGCTGCTTCAGCGCCCTGCCAGGCGACCTGCTGGTCGCGGTCGTTGCGGGTGCCTCGCTCGCCCATCATGGCCACCTGGATACCGCTCACCCCCAAGATGGACACCACCACCAGGATCAGCAAGACCACAATCAACGACACGCCGCGACTGTGCTGCGGCGGGCGTGCACACGATGGCCCGAAAAGGAGAGGTACGACGTGCGTCATGTCAGTTGGGTTCCAGATCTTGAAAATTGCGCAGATGCACCGTGAACGTCACCACTTGGCGCAGGCGTCGGTCTACTGCAGGCGTGAATACCGAGCCGGGATCGTTGGTGGCATCCGCAAATGCAGACCCGACGTCACCGCTGGCAGAGCTTTTGCTGGTGCCCAGCGGATAAAAGGTTTGAGATGCTGTGTCTACCGCCGAGCCCGGCTGGGATCGCAGCACCATGCCTATGCGCAAGCTGCGCACACGCCGCCAGTTGGCGTATGTTGCTACGTCATTCCCTGTGACGGTCAGTTGGTTTGCGCGCAGGTAGCGTTCTGGTACGGAGTCTGTCGTTCCGGTGGGCGCGGTATTGGGCACCACGTTGTCGACGCCATACAGCACCTGGAAGCTCTCGACGCCCTGCACGAGTGGTTGGGCTTCAAATCCGCCACCGCTCGCCTCGCGCGTGCACATCAAAGATGGTTCGCCGTCGGACGAGGCTTGTACATGCAGAATGCTGATGAAGCGATCATCCGCGTCTGTCGGCAACGCGGTGGGTGCAACGCCAAGGCAGTCGATGATGGTGTTGTCAGAGGCTGGTGATAGTGGCGAGGCGCTGCTGGTTTGCGCACGCAACACCAAGATGTCGCTGTTTTTTCCCGCGTCGGTGGTGCCCCAGGCGCTGCTTTCGTCCCATCCCTGGCTTTCAGAGCGTTTGGCATTGTTAATTCCAAAAACGTGCGGCTCGGGGTTCGGATTCAAGCTTGCCGCGCCTGCAAAGAACACGTTCTTGAATCCTGCCTGCACCCCGACGCGCTGAACAATGTTCTGCGCATAACGCGCGTTGTCTCGTAACTGAGAAGCCGCATCTACGGCAAAGAAACCCTGGCGTGAAACCAGTAACGCTGCAGATGCTGCAAGCACGATGAGCAGCCCGAGCGTCATGGCAACGAGCAGTTCAATGAGTGTCAGGCCCGCTTGAGCCGTGGAAAGGGGGCGGCGGCGCACGGAAGTGGTCATGGAATTCATGGATGTCTTCAGGTGCCGCTGGTGGCGTTTCCGCTGGTCACCGGGAAAATGATAGTAGGCGGATTAGACGCGGCGCTTTCAATCGCTCCAGCGCCGGTTTGGGAGCGATCGGTGGAGGCGCGCGTCCAGCCGATCTTGATCACGGCGATTTCGTCGGCGCCTGTATCGGTGCAGGTCCACTGGGGCATGCCACTGCTGTCATACGGCGCACCATCGAAGCAGACGGACACGCGGGCACCGGGAAGTTCGGTATTTACGCGGTTGAGCCAGTCGGTCATCTCTGCCTTTGCCACGTCGGCTGGGGCGGCGCAAGGCGTAAGAGCATTTGCTCCGGAGCACTAAGAAGCATTGGAGCCCATGCTCAAGTTGCCTACCGTGAATGTGCCCAAATAAAAATTGTTTGTGCTGCTGGGGTCCGATCCAACCACTTTGTTTCCGCGCATCATCTCAGCCAGTTCGCGTGCCAGCACTGCGGCCTGACCTTGCAGGCGTGCTTCTTGGTTGGATTGCAGGGCAAAGGCCTGCATCCCAACCATGCCCAGCAGGCCAAATGACAGCACCACAATTGCGACAAGCACTTCGATCAGTGAAAAACCACGACTCGTTCTCGTTCGGTATTCGCCGGTGCGGCTGCGCGCAAAAGTGTGTGGAGAGCGTACGTTCATGTGAACGATGTTACAAGCTGTGGGGCTTTGGGTAACAACCGCTTGGCAGGCCAAACTTGCCGTTTAGCGCTTCGTCTGGACGGTACCATTGGTTCCATGCAAATTTCCACTGATCCGGATTGGATGGCTCAAGCCCTGTCTGAGGCTTACTCTGCACTTGTTCTGGCTTCCCCTAATCCTCGGGTGGGTTGTGTGATCGTGGGGGTTGACGGGCGTTTGGCTGGAAGTGGCTACACGCAGCGTGCAGGCGGCCCGCATGCTGAAGTTATGGCTTTGCGTGACGCAGCGCTGCGAGGGCATTCGGTCGAGGGGGCTACGGTGTATGTCACGTTGGAGCCGTGTTCTCATCAGGGGCGCACGGGTCCTTGTTGCGATGCATTGATCAAGGCCGGCGTTGCGAAAGTGGTGGCCGCTGTCCCTGACCCCAATCCCTTAGTGAGCGGCCAGGGATTTGCACGATTGCGTGCCGCTGGCGTGTCGGTAGAGATTGGGCCAGGCGCTACTGCATCACGCGAGCTGAATCTGGGCTTTTTCAGTCGGATGGTGCGCAACACCCCCTGGGTTCGCATGAAGGTGGCAGCATCGCTGGATGGAGTGACGGCACTGCAAAATGGATCTAGCCAGTGGATTACAGGGTCTCCAGCGCGCGCCGATGGCCATGCGTGGCGCGCCAGGGCGTGCGCGGTGCTGACCGGTATCGGGACAGTGCTTGCCGATGACCCTCGGTTGGACGTGCGCGCTATCGAAACGGATCGGCAGCCTCACCTTGTAGTGGTGGACAGTGCATTGCAAACCCCGCTAGATGCTTCTCTTTTCATAGCTGGTCGCGCTTTATTTATATACGCTGGAGCCGAAAATAGCGAAAAAAGACGTGCATTGGAAGAGCGCGGCGCAACGGTGGTTGTTATGCCAGACAGCCGCGGCAAGGTGGATCTGGTCGCGATGATGCGCGATCTTGCACGCAGGGAGATCAACGAGCTGCATGTGGAGGCTGGTTCCAAGCTCAATGGTTCGCTGCTGCGCGATGGGTTGGTTGATGAATTACTGGTGTACCTGGCCCCCAAGCTGATAGGCGAGGGGCTGGGCTTGGCCCATATGGCACCGCTGGCGGATCTCTCACAAGCGTATGCGCTGGAATTCAATTCGGTTGAGCGTGTGGGTGAGGATTTGCGCATCCTGGCCCGCCTGCGGGGGCGTGATTGCTTTTAGCTTGCTGATGTGCGCCACCCATCGGTTGATGGGTGGCTTGTGCGGGGCAGTCCTTACAGCGGTGTCAACGCCGCGTGTACCCCAGGCACGCCCCCGCATTGGGTAGCCCCTTGCATTCCCGGTACAGGCGCCGGTCGCGCTCAGCGGTGCTTTCTTCCGACGAGCTGCGCTGGTGTTTGACTTTGACCGAGCCCTTCTTCTTGGCGGTTGCTTCTGTGGCGCTCTTTTGGGGCGCAGCATGCGCACTGTTTGGCAAGGCCATCAGGCCCCATGCCATGCAGGCACACAGAATCGCGGCGCAGGTGCCTTGGGTGCGCGGGTGGCGCAGGGGTTGGTAACTTTGGGTGGGGTGCATGAGTGCTCCATGGCGGGCAGGTTGGTCGGGTAATCTGTTGTCGGCATCCCGTACGATGCGGCTTTGTCATTCTCCACGCCCATCGTGCCATGCGCCAAGCTGTCCTGAACCTCGAAGAATCCCGTATCCGCGAAGTTGCCAATGCCGGCTTGGGGCGCAGCGATGTGCTGGCCTTCTGGTTTGGCGAGAGTGACGAGGGCACGCCCGATGTGGTGCGCCAGGCGGCTATCGACTCGCTGCAGCGCGGCGAAACGTTTTATGCGCACAACCTGGGCTTGCCCGAGTTGCGCGCCGAAGTGGCGGCTTACACCAGCCGGTTGCACCGGCCCGTGGGCGTTGACCGCATTGCCATCACGTCGGGCGGCGTCAATGCGCTGATGCTGGCGGTGCAGGCGCTGGTGGATGCGGGCGATGAGGTGGTCGCCATCACGCCGGTGTGGCCCAACCTGACGGCGCAGCCCTTGATCATGGGGGCAAATTTGCGCTGCGTGTCGTTGCGCCCCCAGCCGGGCGGTGCCTGGGCGCTGGACATGCCCGAGTTGCTGGCGGCCATCACCCCGGCCACGCGGTTGCTGGTGGTGAACGCGCCCAACAACCCCACGGGCTGGACGCTAACCGCGCAGGAGCAACAAACCATATTGGCGCATTGCCGCGCCACAGGCACCTGGATCCTGGCCGACGAGGTGTATGAGCGCCTGTATTACGAGCCCACCGCCAACGGCTGTGCGCCCAGTTTTTTGGACATTGCCGAGCCCGAAGATCGCCTGGTGGTGGTGCACAGCTTTTCCAAAAGTTTCTTGATGACGGGCTGGCGACTGGGCTGGCTGGTGATGCCGCCATCAATGACGCACCACATGGGCAAGCTGGTGGAGTTCAATACCTCGTGCACCAGCGTGTTCACACAGCGGGCGGGCATTGCCGCCTTGCAGCATGCTGACCAGATCACGCCACGCGTGGTGGCGCACCTGCAGCAGTGCCGCGACACCCTGGTGCCGCTGTTGCAGGCGCTGCCCGGCGTGGAGGTGGCCAGTGCGCGCGGCGGCATGTATGCGTTCTTTCGCCTGCCGGGGCATGGTGATTCGCTGACCACCGCCAAACGCCTGGTGGCTGAGGCGGGGCTGGGCCTGGCGCCCGGCAATGCCTTTGGCGATGAGGCGCAGGGCTGGCTGCGCTGGTGCTTTGCCTCCAAAGACCCGCAGCGCCTGGTGCAGGGGGTGGGGCGGCTAAAAAACTGGCTCGGGTTATAATTTGCGGGTTTTGCACGGTGCAAGACGCACGCCAATGGCCGTTCCAGCCGCTGGCGCAAGTAAAAACTATTGACCTGCGGCATTGCTGCCGGTCTCCATCAAGGAAAAATCAATGATCGCATCCTCTATCAAGGCCGAAGTTGTCAAGGCCAATGCACGCGCTGCCAACGACACGGGTAGCCCAGAAGTGCAAGTGGCCCTGCTGACGGCCCGCATCAACGAACTGACCCCTCACTTCAAGACGCACGCCAAGGACCACCACGGTCGCCGCGGCCTGCTGCGCATGGTGAGCCGTCGTCGCAAGCTGCTGGACTACCTCAAGGCCAAGGACGCCGACCGTTACACCGCACTGATCGCCAAGCTGGGTCTGCGCAAGTAATCTGATTTGCATGTCAAAACGCCTGGGTTAGTCCGCTAGCTCAGGCGTTTTTTACTTCGGAGCCGCAAAACAGAGCGAAGCTGTGTCATTCCAATGGCCTTGATCCCACACTGGTGGCAGGCAAGTTCACTGGAATGGCATCGTGTTCTGAATTGCCCTCCAAGCCAATCTGGCAGAGCGCTGCCAGCTATTAAAACAGGAGCTGAACATGAGCATTTTCAACAAAATCACCAAGACTTTCCAATGGGGTGACAAGACCGTCATCATGGAAACGGGCGAAATCGCCCGCCAGGCCGGCGGCGCCGTGCTGGTGAACATCGACGACACCGTGGTGCTGGCTACGGTGGTGGCGTCCAAGGTGGCCAAGGCGGGGCAAGACTTCTTCCCGCTGACGGTGGATTACATCGAGAAGACCTACGCTGCAGGCAAGATTCCCGGCAGCTTTTTCAAGCGCGAAGCCAAGCCCAGCGAGCACGAAACCCTCACCAGCCGCCTGATCGACCGCCCGATCCGCCCGCTGTTCCCCGAAGGTTTCTACAACGACGTGCATGTGGTCATCCACACGGTGTCGCTGAACCCTGAAGTCGATGCCGACATTGCCGCCCTGATTGCCACCAGCGCTGCGCTGGCCATCTCGGGCATTCCGTTCAGCGGCCCTATTGGCGCTGCGCGCGTGGGCTATATCAACGGCGAATATGTGCTCAACCCCGGCCAGACGGCGCGCAAGAGCTCGCAGATGGACCTGGTCGTGGCCGGCACCGAAGCGGCTGTGCTGATGGTCGAATCCGAGGCGCAGCAACTGTCCGAAGAAATCATGCTGGGTGCCGTGGTGTTTGGTCACCAGCAGGGCAATGTGGCCATCAATGCCATTCATGATCTGGTGCGTGAAGCCGGCAAGCCCATGTGGGACTGGAAGGCGCCCGCCAAGGACGAGTCGCTCATCGCCAAGGTGACGGCCCTGGCCGAAGACAAGCTGCGCGCTGCCTACCAGATCCGCAACAAGCAGGCCCGCACGCACGCTTGCCGCGAAGCCTATGCCGTGGTCATGGCCGACCTGAAGGAAGACGGCGTTGCATTCGACAGCGTCAAGGTCGAAGGCATGCTGTTCGACATCGAGGCACGCATTGTGCGCAGCCAGATCCTGGCCGGTGAGCCCCGCATCGACGGCCGCGACACGCGCACCGTGCGCCCCATCGAAATCCGCAGCAGCGTGCTGCCCCGCGCGCACGGCTCGTCGCTGTTCACGCGTGGCGAAACCCAAGCGCTGGTGGTGACCACGCTGGGCACCGAGCGCGATGCACAGCGCATTGATGCGCTGGCCGGCGAGTATGAAGACCGCTTCATGATGCACTACAACATGCCTCCCTTTGCCACGGGCGAAGTGGGCCGCATGGGCAGCACCAAGCGCCGCGAAATCGGCCACGGCCGTCTGGCCAAGCGTGCTCTGGTGGCGGTGTTGCCAACCAAGGAAGAATTCCCCTACACCATGCGCGTGGTGTCGGAAATCACCGAGTCCAATGGCTCGTCGTCGATGGCTTCGGTCTGCGGCGGCTGCCTGTCGATGATGGACGCTGGCGTGCCCATGAAGGCGCATGTGGCCGGTATCGCCATGGGCCTGATCAAGGAAGACAACCGTTTTGCCGTGCTGACCGACATCCTGGGCGATGAAGATCACCTGGGCGACATGGACTTCAAGGTGGCGGGCACCACCGCCGGCATCACGGCGCTGCAGATGGACATCAAGATCCAGGGCATCACCAAGGAAATCATGCAGGTTGCCCTGGCACAGGCCAAGGAAGCGCGCATTCACATCCTGGGCAAGATGCAGGAAGCCATGGGCGAAGCCAAGACCGAAGTGAGCAACTTCGCGCCCAAGCTGTACACCATGAAGATCAACCCCGAGAAGATCCGTGACGTGATCGGCAAGGGCGGCGCCGTGATCCGTGCGCTGACCGAAGAAACCGGTTGCCAGATCAACATCGAGGAAGACGGCACCATCACCATCGCCGCCACCGACAACGCCAAGGCCGACGAAGCCAAGCGCCGCATCGAGCAGATCACGGCCGAAGTCGAAATCGGCAAGATCTACGAAGGCCCGGTCACCAAGATCCTGGACTTCGGCGCCCTCATCAACCTGCTGCCCGGCAAGGACGGCCTGCTGCACATCAGCCAGATCGCGCACGAGCGCGTCGAGCGCGTGGGCGACTACCTGACCGAAGGCCAGATCGTCAAGGTCAAGGTCATGGAAACCGACGAAAAGGGCCGCGTCAAGCTGTCCATGAAGGCCCTGGCCGAGCGTCCCGCTGGCGGCAGCGATCGTCCAGCACCGGCTGAGCGTGGTGACCGTGGTGGCGATCGCGGTGGCGAGCGCCGTGACGGCGGTCGTGATCGCCAGTCCGCCGATCAGCAGCAACAGCAGCAGCAAGCGATGCCGACCGAAGGCAACGCAGGCCAGTTGAACGGTTGATTGATCTGCTATTGATATGAGAGCTGCTGGCGCTTATCCATCAAGCGCTAGCGGCCAAAATCATTCAGATTGACGTGCGAAGGATTCCTGTATGCGCGCTGTAGAAATCACTGCCTTTGGCGCCGCCGATGTGCTGCGCCTGGGCGAGCGCCCCAAGCCCCAGGCGGGGGAGGGCGAGTTGCTGATTCGCGTCAGTGCGAGCGGTATCAATCGGCCCGATGTGCTGCAACGCCTGGGGCATTACGCGCCTCCACCTGGCGCCACCGATCTGCCGGGGCTGGAGGTGGCGGGTGTTGTCGAAAGCGGCGATGCGGCGGCCCTGTTGCGCGCCGGCTTGCAGGTGGGCGACCGCGTTTGCGCGCTGGTGGCTGGTGGCGGCTACGCCGAGTGGTGCGTGGCGCCTGTCGAGCAGTGCCTTCCAGTGCCCGCGGGGCTTTCCGACATTGAGGCGGCATCTCTGCCCGAAACCTTCTTCACGGTGTGGAGCAATGTGTTTGACCGGGGTCGCCTGCAGGCAGGCGAAACCCTGCTGGTGCAGGGCGGCACCAGCGGCATTGGCGTTACCGCCATTCAGTTGGCGCGCGCTATGGGTGCCACGGTGATCGTGACGGCGGGCAGCGATGAAAAATGTGCAGCCTGCCTGGCGCTGGGCGCGCACCACGCCATCAACTACAAGACCCAGGACTTTGTCGAGGAAGCAAAACGCATCACTGCCGGCAAAGGCGTGGATGTGGTGCTCGACATGGTTGCCGGCGACTATGTGGCGCGTGAGGTGGAGTGCCTGGCCGAAGATGGCCGCCTGGTCATCATCGCCGTGCAGGGCGGTGTCAAGAGCGCCTTCAATGCGGGCCTGGTGCTGCGGCGCCGGCTGACCATTACGGGCTCCACCCTGCGTCCACGCCCCGTGGCGTTCAAGGGAGCCATTGCGCGCGCGCTGCGCGAGCATGTCTGGCCCCTGATTGCGGCGGGCACGGTTCGCCCCGTCATCTATCGCACTTTTGCGGCGGCGGATGCGGCGCAGGCCCATGCGCTGATGGAATCCAACCAGCACACAGGCAAGATTGTTTTGACGTGGTCATCATGAAAAAGAAACTCATCGCTGGAAACTGGAAGATGAATGGCAGCCTGGCTGCCAACGAGGCACTGGTGCGGGCCCTTGTCGCCGGCATGGGGCAACCCGCCTGTGATGTGGCGGTCGCCGTGCCGGCACCGTATCTGGCCCAGGTGGCGGGCATCGCGGCGGGGTCTGCGCTGGCGCTGGCCGCACAGGATGTCTCGGTGCATGAGATGGGTGCCTACACGGGCGAGACATCGGCGGCCATGCTCAAGGAGTTTGGCGTGCGGTATGTGCTGGTGGGGCACTCGGAGCGGCGCCAGTACCACGGCGAGAGCGATACCGTGGTGGCCGTCAAGGCGCAACGGGCGCTGGCGCAGGGCATCACGCCCATCGTATGTGTGGGCGAAACCCTGGCCGAGCGCGAAGCCGGACAAACCGAGGTGGTCGTCAAGCGCCAGTTGGCGGCGGTGATACACCTCAATGGCCACTGCATCAGCGAAATCGTGGTGGCTTATGAACCCGTCTGGGCGATTGGAACAGGGCGCACGGCGTCGCCAGAGCAGGCCCAGCAAGTGCATGCCGTTTTGCGTGCCCAGCTGGCAGCAGCCAGTGAACACGCAGACCGGATTCGCCTGCTGTATGGCGGCAGCATGAACGCGGCCAACGCCGCGCAACTGCTGGCACAACCGGACATCGACGGTGGCTTGGTTGGCGGCGCGGCCTTGAAAGCCCAAGACTTTTTGCAAATTATTGCCGCAGCCCAATAAGGGCGTGCGCTTCAAGCTATCAAATTAGGAGTAAACAGAGAATGAGCGTGCTTGTAAATGTGATTTTGGGTGTGCAGATGCTGACGGCTCTGGGCATGATTGGCCTGATCCTGGTTCAGCATGGGAAGGGCGCAGACATGGGGGCAGCGTTTGGCAGTGGCAGTTCGGGTAGCCTGTTTGGCGCCAGTGGCAGTGCCAACTTTCTTTCGCGCACCACGGGCGTGCTGGCAACGGTGTTTTTTGTGGCAACTCTGGCGCTGGCCTATTTTGGCAACGCGCGTCCCACCGGTTCGGGCAGCGTGCTGGAAACGCCAGCCGCTGTGGCTCCCGCTACGCCGGTAAATGGGCCTGCGGATGCTGGTTCTAATGCAGCGGTGCCCGCACCTGCGGCTGCTGCTTCGGGTGCCGGCCAGATCCCGACGAAATAATCTGCACTAAATTGGGTTTCAGGCTCTGGGGAAGGGTTTTTCCGGAGTAGAATCCCGGATTGTCTGGGAAGCCAAAACCGCAAGGTTCCTCATGCCATCCAGATAAAAAAACAGCCGTCGTGGTGAAATTGGTAGACACGCTATCTTGAGGGGGTAGTGGCGAAAGCTGTGCGAGTTCGAGTCTCGCCGACGGCACCAAAACATAGGCCAGCCTGCATGACCCGGCCAGGGTTCTTGCAGGCTAGGCCACAGCGGTGAGCACATCCTCCAGATGAATCTCGAACAGTACCTCCCCGTCCTCTTGTTTATCCTGGTTGGCATTGCTGTAGGTATAGTGCCGCTGGTTCTAGGATATGTGCTGGGCCCCAATCGCCCGGACGCCGCAAAAAATTCCCCTTACGAATGTGGGTTTGAAGCCTTCGAAGATGCGCGCATGAAGTTCGATGTGCGCTATTACCTCGTGGCCATTCTTTTCATTCTGTTCGATCTGGAAATCGCCTTTCTTTTCCCCTGGGCTGTCTCGCTGCAGGAGGTGGGGGTGACCGGCTTTGTGGCCGTGGTGATCTTCCTCACCATCCTTGTCGTGGGTTTTGCCTACGAGTGGAAAAAAGGCGCCCTGAATTGGGAATGAACGGGCTGCAACAAGGACTGATGCAATGATTGAAGGCGTGATGAAGGAAGGCTTCATCACCACGAGTTACGACTCTGTGGTGAACTGGGCCAAGACCGGATCCCTGTGGCCCATGACCTTTGGTTTGGCGTGCTGTGCGGTCGAGATGATGCACGCGGCCGCTGCGCGCTACGACATTGGTCGTTTTGGCGCCGAGGTGTTTCGCGCCAGCCCGCGCCAGTCCGATCTGATGATTGTGGCGGGCACCCTGTGCAACAAGATGGCTCCTGCCCTGCGCAAGGTATATGACCAGATGTCGGAGCCCCGGTGGGTGCTGTCGATGGGGTCGTGCGCCAATGGCGGTGGTTACTACCACTACAGTTATTCCGTGGTGCGTGGCTGCGACCGTATCGTGCCGGTCGATGTGTATGTGCCTGGCTGCCCACCCACGGCCGAAGCGTTGATCTACGGGATCATCCAGTTGCAGCAGAAGATTCGCCGCACCAACACCATTGCTCGTGTCTGAAGGGTTGATGATGACTGCAGTTGCCATTCGGCCTGAAAAACTCAAAGACAACATTGCTGCGGCGCTGGGTGCCAAGGTGCGGCAGATCACGGTGGCTCTGGACGAGGTGACCGTGGTGGTTGCCGCTGCTGACTACCTGGAGGCCATGCGTGTGTTGCGCGATGCCGATGGCTGCCGTTTTGAGCAGCTGATCGACCTTTGCGGGGTGGATTACTCGGCCTATGCAGATGCCGTGAACGAAGGTGCGCGCTATTGTGTGGTGTCGCATCTGCTGTCTGTCAGTCTCAACCAGCGCGTGCGCGTCAAGGTGTTTTGCCCGGACGATGATTTTCCGGTGGTGGCCTCGGTCACCGAGTTGTGGAATTCGGCCAACTGGTTTGAGCGCGAGGCGTTCGACCTGTTTGGTATCGTTTTCGATGGTCACAACGATTTGCGCCGCATCCTGACCGACTACGGGTTTATTGGTCATCCCTTCCGCAAGGATTTCCCGCTGTCCGGACATGTGGAGATGCGCTACGACGCCGAGCAGCGGCGCGTGGTTTATGAGCCAGTTTCCATCGAGCCGCGAGAAATCACGCCCCGCATCATTCGCGAAGACAAGTACGGAGGCCTGCACTGAGCCGCTGGGCGACTCATGTGATCCATCATGGCGGAAATCAAGAACTATTCCCTGAACTTTGGTCCGCAGCACCCGGCCGCGCACGGTGTGTTGCGCTTGGTGCTGGAACTGGACGGCGAAGTGGTGCAGCGCGCCGACCCGCACGTTGGTCTGCTTCATCGCGCCACCGAAAAGCTGGCCGAGCACAAGACCTATATCCAGTCGCTTCCCTATATGGACCGGCTCGATTACGTCTCGATGATGTGCAACGAGCATGCCTATTGCCTGGCAATTGAAAAGCTGCTGGGCATCGAGGTGCCGCTGCGTGCGCAATACATCCGGGTGATGTTTGCTGAAATCACGCGCCTGCTCAATCACCTCATGTGGCTCGGTTCGCACGGCAACGACTGCGGCAGCTCCACCATCCTGATCTACACCTTCCGCGAGCGCGAAGACCTGTTCGACATGTACGAAGCAGTGTCGGGCGCGCGCATGCATGCGGCCTACTTCCGTCCTGGTGGTGTGTACCGCGATCTGCCGGACAGCATGCCTCAGTACAAGGTCAGCAAGATCAAGAATGCCAAGGCGCTTGAGGCGATGAACCACAATCGCAAAGGTTCGTTGCTGGATTTCATTGACGACTTCACGCAGCGCTTTCCGGGCTGTATGGATGAGTATGAAACCCTGCTCACCGATAACCGCATCTGGAAGCAGCGCACCGTGGGCATTGGTGTGGTCCCACCCGAGCGCGCGCTGAACCTGGGTATGACCGGGCCCATGCTGCGGGGCTCGGGCATTGCGTGGGACTTGCGCAAGACCCAGCCGTACGATGTGTACGACCGAATGGACTTTGATGTTCCGGTTGGCAAAACCGGCGACTGCTACGACCGGTATCTGGTCCGCATGCAGGAAATGCGCGAGTCCAATCGCATCATCAAGCAGTGCGTCGACTGGCTGCGCGTCAATCCGGGCCCGGTGATTACGGACAACCACAAGATCGCCCCCCCCGATCGCGAGTCCATGAAGTCCAACATGGAAGAGCTGATCCACCACTTCAAGTTGTTCACCGAGGGCTTCCATGTTCCCGAAGGCGAGGCCTATGCTGCGGTCGAGCATCCCAAGGGAGAGTTCGGTATCTATCTGGTGAGCGACGGAGCCAACAAGCCGTATCGACTGAAGATCCGTGCCCCTGGCTTCGCGCATCTGGCCACGCTGGACGAAATGGCCCGTGGCCACATGCTGGCCGACGTGGTTGCCATCATCGGCACCATGGATATCGTGTTCGGAGAGATTGATCGATGATTACCGAAGCGACCAAAGCGCGATTTGCGCGCGAAGTAGCCAAGTACCCGGCCGAGCAGAAGCAATCTGCCGTGATGGCCTGCCTTGCCATCGTGCAGCAGGAACAGGGATACGTGAGCGAGGCCAGCGAAGCCGGCATTGCCGAATATCTTGGTATGCCGCAGATCGCCGTGCACGAAGTCACCACGTTCTACAACATGTACAACCAGCAAGCGGTGGGCAAATACAAGCTGAACGTTTGTACCAACCTGCCATGCCTCTTGCGTGATGGTGGCAAGGCGCTGGAGCATCTTGAGCACAAGCTGGGTATTTCCATGGGCGAAACGACGCCAGACGGCATGTTCACCCTGCAGCAGTGCGAGTGCCTTGGCGCCTGTGCCGATGCACCCGTGATGCTGGTGAACGATCGCAGCATGTGCAGCTTCATGGGCAACGACAAGCTCGACCAGCTGGTGGACAACCTGCGCGCGGCGGAGGCAAAGCAATGACTACAGCTGCCCAGGTACTTGCACAATTTCAGGCCGCAGGTGTCGAAACCTGCTTCCATGACCGGCATATCGCGCCACAGATTTATGCCGACCTGAATGGTTCCAACTGGGGCATCAAGGACTATGAAGCCCGTGGCGGATACCAAGCCCTGCGCACCATTTTGGGCGCGAATGGCGGCGAAGGTCTGACGCAGGATCAGGTGATTGCGACCGTCAAGGAGTCCGGACTTCGGGGGCGCGGCGGTGCAGGGTTTCCCACGGGATTGAAGTGGAGCTTCATGCCCCGGCAGTTCCCGGGGCAAAAATACCTCGTGTGCAACTCTGACGAGGGTGAGCCGGGTACATGCAAGGATCGCGACATCCTGATGTACAACCCGCACATCGTGATTGAGGGCATGATCATTGCTGCTTACGCGATGGGTATCAGCGTGGGCTACAACTACATTCACGGCGAAATCTTCCAGACGTACGAGCGCTTTGAGGCGGCTCTGGAAGAGGCACGTGCTGCAGGCTACCTGGGCAATGGCATTCTGGGCAGCAGCTTCAGCTTTCAGCTGCATGCGCACCACGGTTTTGGTGCCTACATCTGCGGCGAGGAAACCGCCCTGCTCGAATCCCTGGAAGGCAAGAAAGGCCAGCCACGATTCAAGCCGCCGTTTCCGGCCAGTTTTGGCCTGTACGGCAAGCCCACCACCATCAACAACACCGAGACGTTCGCTGCGGTGCCCTGGATCATCCGCAACGGCGGAGCTGCCTACCTGGCGTGCGGCAAGCCCAACAACGGTGGCACCAAGATCTTTTCGGTCAGTGGCGATGTGGAACGGCCCGGCAACTACGAGGTGCCCATGGGCACGCCGTTTGCCAAGCTGCTTGAGCTGGCTGGCGGTGTGCGCACGGGTCGCCAGCTCAAGGCGGTGATTCCTGGTGGTTCTTCGTCTCCCGTTTTGCCGGCATCCATCATCATGGAATGCACCATGGACTACGACTCGATTGCCAAGGCCGGTTCCATGCTGGGTTCTGGGGCGGTGATCGTAATGGACGACTCGCGCTGCATGGTGGAGTCGCTCAAGCGCCTGTCATATTTCTACATGCATGAGTCGTGTGGGCAGTGCACCCCTTGCCGGGAAGGTACGGGTTGGCTCTGGCGCTTGGTGGACCGCATTCACCGCGGCGACGGGCGTCCCGCCGACATGGATGTGCTGGATTCCGTTGCCAGCAACATCATGGGGCGCACCATCTGCGCCCTGGGCGACGCGGCAGCGATGCCCGTACGCGCCATGATCAAGCACTTCCGTCCCGAGTTCGAAGCGTTGATCCGGAACAAGACCCCTCAGGCTGCACCCTCTGCCTGATCGCGAGAAAAGCATATGGTTGAAATTGAACTGGACGGTCAGAAGGTAGAAGTCACCGAGGGTTCCATGGTGATGCATGCTGCCGAAAAGGCCGGCACCTACATACCCCACTTCTGCTACCACAAGAAGCTCTCGATTGCGGCCAGTTGCCGCATGTGCCTGGTGGACGTTGAAAAGGCGCCCAAGCCCATGCCCGCGTGTGCCACGCCAGTCACGCAGGGTATGGTGGTGCGAACCAAGACCGACAAGGCCATTCAGGCGCAAAAGTCGGTCATGGAATTTTTGCTCATCAACCATCCGCTGGATTGCCCCATCTGTGACCAGGGGGGCGAGTGTCAGTTGCAGGATCTGGCGGTGGGCTACGGAGCATCGTCGTCCCGCTACGAAGAAGAAAAGCGCGTAGTACCAGTTAAAGATGTGGGCCCGCTGATCTCTATGCAAGAGATGTCGCGTTGTATCCACTGCACACGTTGCGTGCGCTTTGGCCAGGAAGTGGCCGGCGTGATGGAACTGGGCATGATTCATCGCGGCGAGCACGCCGAGATCACCACCGTGACGGGGGAAACGATCGACTCCGAGCTCTCGGGCAACATGATCGACATCTGCCCGGTAGGTGCGTTGACCAGCAAGCCGTTCCGCTACAGCGCCCGCACCTGGGAGCTCTCACGCCGCAAGTCGGTCAGCCCGCACGACTCCACAGGCGCCAATCTGATTGTCCAGGTCAAGAATCACAAGGTCATGCGTGTCGTGCCTTTTGAAAATGAGGCAGTCAACGAATGCTGGATTGCAGACCGCGACCGTTTTTCGTATGAAGCACTCAACAGCGACGAGCGCCTGACCCAGCCCATGCTCAAGCAGGGCGGAACATGGCGCGAAGTGGACTGGCAGACGGCACTGGAGTACGTTGCCAATGGGTTGCGATGCGTTCGCAACGACCACGGTGCTGGCGCCATTGGTGCTTTGGTCAGTCCGCACAGCACTCTCGAAGAAATCTATCTGGCCGGCGCACTGGTGCGTGGGCTAGGTAGTGAAAACATTGACTATCGACTTCGCAATGCCGAATTCCCCGCTCCCTCCGGGATTCGCTGGCTGGGAACGTCGATTGCGTCTTTGTCCACCTTGCAGCGTGTGCTGGTGGTGGGCTCCAATCTGCGCAAGGACCACCCGCTGTTTGCACAGCGGATTCGTCAGGCAGCGCGCCATGGTTGTGCTGTCAGCGCTATCAATTCAGAAGTTTTTGACTGGGCCATGCCTGTCGCGCACTCTTTGGTGCTGGCGTCTGGCGCATGGGAGCAGGCGCTGGCCGGCGTAGCCGCAGCGGTCGCCCAGGAAAAGGGCGTGCAGGCTCCTGACGACACGGTTCAGGTGGGCGATTCTGCCTTGGCTATTGCTCGCTCGCTGCTGGGCGGCGAGCGCAAGGCAATATTGCTCGGTAACGCAGCCGCCCACCATGCGAGTGCCAGCCGTTTGCTGGCACTGGCGCAGTGGATCGGAGAGCACACGGGTGCCACGGTGGGCTATCTGACCGAGGCTGCCAACACGGTCGGTGCACAGTACGCTGGCGCAGTGCCCGTCAATGGCGGCCACAATGCAGGTCAGATGCTCGCAGGGAGCCTCAAGGCCGCCATTCTTTTGAACACGGAACCTGCCTTTGACTCTGCTGGCGGTGAGGCGGCCTGTCAGGCGCTTGCCAATACCGACATGGTTGTCACCCTGAGTCCCTTCAAGGCCAACATGGCTTTCAGCGACGTCCTGCTGCCAATTGCCCCGTTTACTGAAACTTCGGGCAGTTTTGTGAACGCCGAAGGCCGGTTGCAGAGTTTCCATGCGGTCGTCCGGCCGTTGGGTGAAACCCGGCCTGCCTGGAAGGTGTTGCGAGTGCTCGCCAACCTTTTGAATGTTCCGGGCTTTGATTTCGAGACATCTCAGGATGTACTGGCCCGGGCAACCAACACACCGGCGGGTGGCATCGCTGAAGTTTCGTCCGTACAGCTGAGTAACGCCCAAGCTTTGCTGCCACAGGCGGCAAGTCCTGCGACCGGTGAGCCGGCAGTGGCATCCATCTACCAGCTGGATGGAATCGTGCGTCGGGCCACTTCATTGCAACTGACGGCGGATGCCCGTCGCACGCAGGAAGGAGCCGCGGCATGATTGATGCTATCCACAACGCAGGTCTGAATCTGTTGAGCTACGGCTGGTGGACAGCCATCGTCTGGCCGGTTCTCTGGATTCTTTTGAAAATAGTGGTCATTCTGGCGCCGTTGATGGGGGCTGTTGCCTACCTGACACTTTGGGAGCGCAAGTTGCTGGGTTTCATGCAGGTTCGCCATGGTCCGAATCGTGTCGGTCCCATGGGCTTGCTGCAGCCCATTGCGGATGCGCTCAAGCTGCTGACCAAGGAAATCATCCAGCCTACCGCTGCCAGCAAGGGTTTGTTTGTGCTGGGGCCGGTCATGGCGATCATGCCCGCATTGGCGGCCTGGGTTGCGATTCCTTTTGGCCCGGATGTTGCGTTGGCCAATGTGAACGCGGGTTTGCTGCTGGTGATGGCCATCACGTCCATTGAAGTCTACGGCGTGATCATCGCTGGATGGGCATCCAACTCCAAGTACGCATTTCTGGGCGCCTTGCGAGCTTCCGCGCAGATGGTCAGCTACGAAATTGCCATGGGGTTCTGCTTCCTGGTGGTAATCATGGTGTCTGGCAGCATGAACCTCACGGAGATCGTGATGGGGCAGGGGCGTGGCATGGCAGCCGACAAGGGACTGGTCTTTCTGTCTTGGAACTGGTTGCCATTGCTGCCGATTTTCCTCGTGTACCTGATTTCTGGTGTGGCAGAAACCAACCGCCATCCCTTCGACGTTGTCGAGGGCGAAGCCGAGATTGTTGCCGGGCACATGGTGGAGTACTCCGGCATGGGGTTTGCCATCTTCTTCCTTGCCGAATACGCCAGCATGTGGCTGGTGTCCATCCTGGCTGCGCTGATGTTCCTGGGGGGCTGGCTCTCGCCAATCGACAGCGCATTGTTCAACTGGATTCCGGGCTGGATCTGGCTGGGCCTCAAAACCTTTGTGGTGGTGTCGATGTTTATCTGGATCCGGGCGACTTTCCCCCGCTTCCGTTACGACCAGATCATGCGTCTGGGCTGGAAGATCTTTATTCCGGTCACGCTGGTGTGGTTGCTCATTGTTGGCGGGTGGTTGCTCTCGCCTTGGAATATCTGGAAATAAGCGGGGACACAAATGACTGCTGTTGCTGCTGCTGCACCTTTTTCGTTCAAAGACTTTCTCAAGAGCTTCATGCTCGTGGAGCTGCTCAAGGGCATGGCCCTGACTGGGCGCTATGCCTTTCGCCGTAAGGTGACGGTGCAGTTCCCTGAGGAAAAGACGCCCTTGTCACCACGGTTTCGGGGGTTGCACGCGTTGCGTCGCTATGACAACGGTGAAGAGCGTTGCATTGCCTGCAAGCTGTGCGAAGCCGTTTGCCCTGCGATGGCCATCACCATCGAATCCGATGTCCGTGACGATGGGTCACGCCGCACCACGCGCTACGACATTGATCTGACCAAGTGCATCTTCTGCGGCTTTTGCGAAGAGAGTTGCCCGGTGGATTCGATTGTTGAGACGCACATCCTCGAATACCACGGCGAGAAGCGCGGCGACCTGTATTTCACCAAAGACATGCTTTTGGCGGTGGGTGACCGCTACGAGGGTGAAATTGCTGCGGCCAAGGCCGCTGACGCCAAGTACCGTTAACGCGCTACTGCTGCGAATCCCTTAGGCCAGACTTTATACAAAGACCCGATTCATGGACGCCAAGACTGGTTTTTTCTATCTCTTCTCGGTAGTGCTGCTGTTTGCAGCCTTCCGGGTGATTACTGCGCGCAATCCAGTGCATGCGGTGCTGCACCTCATCCTTGCCTTCTCGCAGGCTGCGGCAATCTGGTTGCTGCTCAAGGCGGAGTTTCTTGCCATCGTGCTGGTCCTTGTGTATCTGGGCGCAGTCATGGTGCTGTTCCTGTTCGTAGTGATGATGCTCGACATCCACATCGACACGATCCGCAAGGGGTTTTGGAAGCATTTTCCACTGGCCGCCTTTGTCGGTGCCTTGATCGCCCTGGAAATGGCGGCGGTGGTCATCGGAGGGTTCCGTGGTATGGACGAACCCAAGGCTGCAGCGGTAGTGCTGGATGCCGCGGGGCAGGTGGTCCCTTACTCCAACGCGAAGGCGCTTGGCAAATTGCTCTACACGGAATATTTGTATCCCGTGGAAATTGCCGCTGTCATTTTGCTCGTGGCCATGGTTGCCGCCATTGCTTTGACGCTGCGCCAACGCAAGGACACCAAGGCGATCGACCCCTCGATGCAGGTCAGGGTGCGGGCGCGTGATCGTCTGCAAGTGGTCAAGCTGACGGCAACCCAGAAGCCTGGCCCAGAAGTCGCCAGCGAGCCTGCGGGCGAGGAGAAAAAAGCATGACATTGACGCTGGGCCATTTTCTTTCACTGGGCGCCATGCTGTTCGCCCTTGCAGTGATCGGTATTTTCCTGAATCGCAAGAATCTGATTGTCTTGCTGATGGCGATTGAGTTGATGCTGTTGGCGGTCAACATGAATTTCGTGGCGTTTTCGCACTATCTGGGCGATATGCACGGTCAGGTTTTCGTGTTCTTCATCCTGACAGTGGCGGCTGCCGAGTCGGCCATTGGTCTGGCCATTCTGGTGCTGCTGTTCCGCAATAACTCCAGCATCAACGCGGAAGATCTCAACACCCTCAAGGGTTGAGTCGCCCACATTCCCAAGGTTCTCAAGAATGAGTCAAACCCTCTCTGCTTCAACGCTTTTGGCGGTTCCATTGGCACCGCTGGCAGGCGCATTGCTGGCCGGTATATTTGGTACCACGTTTGGCGGCAACTGGATTGGTCGTCGCCTCAGCCACACGCTGACCATCCTGGGCGTGTTGGTTGCATTCATCCTGTCTGCCATGACGCTCAAGAGCGTGGCACTGGATGGCGCGCGCTTCAATGAGACGCTGTACACCTGGATGGTCGTAGGAGGCCTCAAGATGGAGGTGGGCTTCCTGGTGGACAGCCTTACCGCCATGATGATGGTGGTGGTCACCTTTGTGTCGCTCATGGTGCACATCTACACCATTGGCTACATGGAAGAGGATGACGGCTACAACCGTTTCTTTGCCTACATCTCGCTGTTCACGTTCTCCATGCTCATGCTCGTCATGAGCAACAACTTGCTGCAGCTATTCTTTGGCTGGGAAGCGGTGGGCCTGGTTTCTTATCTGCTGATCGGCTTCTGGTTCAATAAGCCCTCTGCCATCTTCGCCAACATGAAGGCCTTTCTGGTCAATCGCGTGGGCGACTTCGGTTTCATCCTCGGCATTGGCCTGATTGCGGCCTACGCTGGCACGCTCAATTACGCCGAGGTGTTTGGCAAGACCGCCGAGCTGGGCGGGCTTGCGTTCCCCGGCACCGACTGGATGCTCATTACGGTCATCTGCATCTGCCTGTTCATCGGCGCAATGGGTAAAAGCGCCCAGTTCCCTCTGCATGTGTGGTTGCCTGATTCCATGGAAGGCCCAACTCCCATCTCCGCCTTGATTCACGCGGCGACCATGGTGACGGCCGGCATTTTCATGGTGGCCCGCATGTCGCCGCTGTTCGAGCTGTCGGATACGGCACTCAACTTCATTTTGGTGATTGGTGCGATCACTGCGCTCTTCATGGGCTTTCTGGGCATCATTCAGAATGACATCAAGCGTGTGGTGGCTTACTCCACCTTGTCGCAGCTCGGTTACATGACGGTGGCCCTGGGGGCATCGGCTTACTCTGTGGCGGTGTTCCACTTGATGACCCACGCATTTTTCAAGGCGCTTTTGTTCCTTGGTGCTGGTTCGGTCATCATGGGCATGCACCACAACCAGGACATCCGCTGGATGGGGGGCGTGCGCAAGTACATGCCCATTACCTGGATTACCTCGTTGCTTGGCTCTTTGGCACTGATCGGCACACCTCTGTTCTCGGGGTTCTACTCCAAGGACAGCATCATTGAGGCTGTTCACTTCAGTCAACTTCCGGCTGCAGGTTTTGCACACTTTGCGGTGTTGGCCGGGGTGTTCATCACGGCGTTTTACTCGTTCCGCATGTACTTTCTGGTTTTTCACGGCAAAGAACGCTATGACCAGAATCCAGACGCACACCATGCGGGCGACCATGGCCACGGTCATGATGACCACCATGAACCGCACGAATCGCCATGGGTGGTTACCGTGCCCCTGGTGTTGCTGGCGATTCCTTCAGTCGTGGTGGGCTTCATGTTCATCCAGCCGATGCTGTTTGGAGATTTTTTCAAGGATGTGATTTTTGTGGATGCAGTCAAGCATCCCGCGATGGCCAAGCTGGCCGAGATCTTCCACGGTCCCATGGGCATGGCCCTGCATGGGCTGCAGACAGCGCCGTTCTGGCTGGCGTTGGCGGGTGTTGGGCTGTCCTATTACATGTACATGGTCAATCCCGCATTGCCAACGGCCATCAAGGCGCGAGTGCAGCCCCTGTATGCGTTGCTGGAAAACAAGTACTACCTGGACTGGATCAACGAAAACATCCTGGCGCGTGGTGCACGTGCCTTGGGCACCGGTCTTTGGAAGGTGGGAGATCAGGCCATCATCGACGGTGCCATGGTCAACGGTTCATGGAAGCTGGTTCGCTGGGTTTCCAGTGTGGTGCGGTGGATGCAGACGGGTTTCATCTTCCACTATGCCCTCGTGATGATTCTGGGTGTGTTTGCGCTGATGACCTGGTTTGTCTGGCGCGACTATTTCCTGCAGCTCATCAAATAAGGAAAAGAACAAAATGGGTTTGTTGAGTCTTGCAATCTGGACGCCAATCGTTTTTGGTGTTCTGCTGCTGGCGGTGGGTCGGGATGAACATTCCCGTGCTGTCCGCTGGATCGCCCTGATTGGCGCTGTCATCGGCTTGTTGGTAACGCTGCCTCTGTATGACGGCTTCAAGCTGGGCACTGCTGCCATGCAGTTTGTAGAGAAGACCACGTGGATTGAACGTTTTAACGTCCATTACCACCTGGGTGTGGACGGCCTTTCCTTCTGGTTTGTGCCCCTCACCGCCTTCATCACGGTCATTGTGGTGATCGCTTCCTGGGAGTCGATTACTGAGCGGGTCAACCAGTACATGGGTGCCTTTCTGATCCTTTCAGGATTGATGATTGGTGTGTTCTGTGCACTCGACGGCCTGCTGTTCTATGTGTTTTTTGAGGCAACCCTGATTCCGATGTACCTGATCATTGGTATCTGGGGCGGGCCTAACAAGATTTACGCGGCCTTCAAGTTTTTCTTGTACACGCTGCTCGGCTCGCTGCTGATGCTGATTGCGCTCATCTTTCTGTACAACCAGTCGGGTGGCAGTTTTGATATTGCGGCGTGGCACAAGTTGCCCCTCAGCTCAACGGCGCAGACGATGCTTTTCTTCGCATTCTTTGCGGCCTTTGCCGTGAAAGTCCCTATGTGGCCTGTGCACACCTGGTTGCCTGATGTGCACGTGGAAGCCCCCACAGGCGGTTCTGCTGTCTTGGCGGCCATCATGCTCAAGCTGGGCGCCTACGGTTTCCTGCGCTTCTCGATGCCGATTGCCCCGGATGCTTCCCGGGAATGGGCGTGGTTGATGATCGCGTTGTCGCTGGTGGCCGTGATTTATGTCGGTCTGGTGGCCATGGTTCAGAAAGACATGAAGAAGCTGGTGGCTTATTCGTCCGTTGCACACATGGGTTTTGTGACGCTCGGCTTTTTCATCTTCAACGATCTGGGTGTTTCGGGTGGTCTGGTGCAGATGATCGCGCACGGCTTTGTTTCCGGTGCCATGTTCCTTTCGATCGGTGTTCTTTACGACCGAGTGCACTCGCGAGAAATCTCCGCCTATGGCGGCGTGGTCAATACCATGCCCAACTTCACGGCATTTGCCTTGCTGTTTGCCATGGCCAACTGCGGGCTTCCAGGAACCGCCGGGTTTGTGGGCGAGTGGATGGTGATCCTTGGCGCAGTGAAGGCCAACTTCTGGATTGGTGTTGCAGCTGCCACAGCACTGATTTTCGGTGCCGCCTATACGCTTTGGATGTTCAAACGGGTTTATCTGGGTCCCGTGGGTAACGACCATGTCAAGGCACTGCAAGACATCAACAGCCGTGAATTCTTGGTGATGGCATTGCTGGCTTTGGCTGTTTTGGCCATGGGCCTTTATCCACGCCCCTTCACCGACGTGATGGACACCTCCGTGGCGGAGTTGCTCAAGCACGTGGCCCTGTCCAAGCTGAACTGACCAGACTGAACTGAGAGATTCGAGATGATTGACAACATCAGCTGGCTTGCCATTTACCCCGAGATCGTGCTGTTGGCCATGGCCTGCGTGATCATGCTTGTGGACCTGGGGGTTCACAGTCCTCGCCGTACCGGCACCTATGTGCTCACCATGCTCACGCTGGCAGTGGTTGCTGTTCTGCAGGGTGTGTACGCCAGCAGTGGAAACACGTTCTATGGTTTCGGCAACATGGTGGTCAGTGATGCGATGGGCAACTGGCTCAAGTGCTTCGCTACTGTGGCAGTGATGGTGACGCTGGTTTACGGCCGTCCTTATGCCGCCGATCGTGGAATGCTGCGCGGTGGCGAGTTGTTCACCCTGTCGATGTTGGCTTTGCTGGGCATGTTCATCATGATCTCCGGTAACAACTTCCTCGTGATTTACCTGGGCCTGGAACTGCTCACCCTGTCCAGCTACACGCTGGTGGCATTGCGTCGCGACAACGCCATGGCAACGGAAGCTGCCATGAAGTATTTTGTGCTGGGGGCCATGGCAAGCGGGTTCCTGCTTTATGGTTTGTCGATGCTTTACGGTGCCACGGGATCCCTGGATATCGGGCAAGTGTTCAAGGCCGTCAATTCTGGCCAGATCCGCCACCAGGTGCTGGTGTTTGGATTGGTCTTCGTGGTGGCAGGTCTGGCTTTCAAGCTGGGCGTGGTGCCTTTCCACATGTGGATTCCCGATGTCTATCAAGGTGCCCCCACTGCAGTCACGCTGATGATTGGTGGCGCACCCAAGCTTGCTGCGTTTGCAATCACCATTCGGCTTTTGGTGGACGGTTTGTTACCACTGGCCATCGATTGGCAGCAGATGCTGGCAGTGCTGGCCATTGGCTCGCTGCTGGTGGGTAACCTTGCAGCCATTGCCCAGACCAATCTGAAGCGCATGCTGGCTTACTCCACCATTTCTCAGATGGGTTTTGTCTTGCTGGGCCTGTTGTCGGGTGTCATCAACGGCAATGTGGATGCCGCTGCCGTTGAGAGCGCCTACAGCTCCGCCATGTTCTACGTGGTGAGCTATGTCCTTACAACCCTGGCAGCGTTCGGCGTGATTTTGCTGCTGGCCCGTGAAGGCTTTGAGAGCGAAGAAATCGCAGATCTGGCGGGTCTCAATCAGCGCAGCCCCCTGTATGCGGGCGTGATGGCTGTCTGCCTATTCTCCATGGCCGGCATTCCACCGCTGGTGGGTTTCTATGCCAAGCTGTCTGTCTTGCAGGCCTTGGTGGCGTCCGGACAGGGGCTTTACATTGCGTTGGCGGTGTTTGCTGTCCTCATGTCGTTGATTGGCGCTTTCTACTACCTGCGCGTCGTGAAGGTCATGTATTTTGATGCCCCTCTGACGGCAACCAGCGTGTCTGCGCCCCTGGATGTTCGCGTGGTGTTGACTGTCAACGGTGCACTGGTGCTGGTGCTCGGCTTGTTGCCCGGTGGTTTGATGGCCCTGTGTGCAGATGCCATCGTGCGTGCCCTGGCCACCTGAACCCAATCAAAGTACTTCTGTGTCTCAAACTGGATCGATCTGGCTTGTCATCGTGGCCGCGTTCATCGCGGCCAACCTGCCGTTTATCAACCACCGGATGATGGTGGTCGGGCCCTTGGCCCAGACCAAGAAGGCGTTGATTGTTCGTCTTGTTGAGCTGGTGGTGCTGTACTTTCTGGTCGGCGGCATTGCCCTTCTGCTGGAACGGCGTGCCGGGCAGATTGCACCACAGGGGTGGGAGTTCTATGCCGTTACTGGAACCTTGTTTCTTACGCTGGCATTTCCGGGTTTTGTTTACCGCTATCTGCTGCGTCGCCACGATTGACCACGGTTCAAAGAGACTGCCTTCATGAAGGTGCTTGACCTGCATTGTCAGCAGGGCCACGTATTTGAGGGGTGGTTCGCCTCGGAAGAAGATTTTCAGGGGCAGCTGCGCGATTCGCTCGTGCAGTGCCCGTTGTGCGCTGACGTCCACATTTCCAAAAGACTGAGTGCGCCCAGGCTGAATCTGGGTGCTCGGCAATCCACTGCCACACCCGTCGTTGCGGATTCGTCGGTGGCAAGCAGCACTGTCGACGCGTCTGGCGCTGATCGTCAGGCGGCATGGTTGTCGCTGGCGCGCAAGATCATGGCCACCACAGAAGACGTAGGTCCACAATTTGCGCAAGAAGCCAGGCGCATCCACCGCGGAGAGGTTGAAGAGCGGGCGATTCGGGGCCAGGCGTCACCCGACGAGACCCTGCAGTTGCTCGATGAAGGCATTGCGGTTCTGCCACTCCTGTTGCCAGAGGCAGCGAAAGAAACCTTGCAATAAGGCCACGCCGTGCGGCTGCGCTGGCCCTTTCGCATCGATCTTACTGCTGTCACTAGGGAGTCGGTCATACGGTGAATTGCAGTGCAGCAAGACGCGCATAGATACCGCCCTGCGTCAGCAGCACGGCGTGGGTACCCTGTTCGACGATGCGTCCATTTTCCAGCACCACGATCCGGTCAGCGTTTTGAACTGTGGCGAGACGGTGTGCAATCACCAGTGTCGTGCGCTGGCCGGTGTGTCGCTGCATGGCCATCTCCAGTGCGGCTTGCACCATGCGTTCGCTTTCCGCGTCGAGCGCGCTGGTGGCTTCATCCAGTAGCAGCAGGGGAGGATTTTTCAGCATCGCGCGCGCAATGGAGATGCGCTGGCGTTGTCCGCCAGAAAGGCGCACGCCCCGCTCTCCCAGAAAGGTGGAGTATCCCTCCGGCAGGGCTTCAATGAAGTCGTGGGCGAAGGCCGCCTTGGCAGCAGCGATCACCTCATCGGTCGATGCATTGGGGCACCCATACCGGATATTGTCGAAAGCAGAAGCCGAAAAGATCACGGCGTCCTGGGGCACGGTACCAATGTTGGCGCGCAACTCCTCCAGTGCCAACTGCCGGATGTCGACGCCGTTGAGAGCAATGCGGCCTTGCAACGCGCCATTGGCACGCTGGTCTACGTCGTAGAAGCGTTGGAGCAGTTGAAAAACGGTGGTTTTTCCTGCACCGCTGGCCCCGACCAGCGCTACCGTTTCTCCCGGTTGCAGGTGCAGCGTGAAGCCTTGCAATGCCGGTTGGTCGGGCCGTGACGGGTAATGAAAATCAACCGTTTCAAAGTCCACCCGGAGGCCTTGGTTTCCCGTGGGCAGCGGTTGGGGCGCCCGAGACTCTGCCACGGGGGACTCACTCGCTATCAGTTCCATCAGGCGTTCTGTCGCGCCTGCGGCGCGCAGCAGGTCGCCATAGACCTCGCCGAGCACCGCCACTGCGCCAGCCAGCAAGATGACATACACCACGGTCTGCCCCAGGTGACCCGCTGTCATTTGTCCCTCCAGCACAGCCTGGGTTCCCCGGTAGAGGCCCCACAGCAGCAGGCCGGCGTTGGCAATGATGATGAACGCCACAAGAAAAGCGCGCGCACGTGTGCGCCGGATGGCGGTCAGAAAGGCGTTTTCGGTGGCTTTGCCAAAGCGAGCCGACTCACGCGCTTCGGCCGTGTAGCTTTGCACCACCGGAACGGCATTGAGCACCTCGGCCGCGATGGCGCTGGAGTCGGCCACGCGGTCCTGGCTGTCGCGCGAGAGGCGCCGTACGCGCCGCCCTATCCACATGCTGGGCAAAACCACCAGTACCAACACCAATAGGACAACCGCCATCACGTACGGGTTGGTCCACACCAGCATCACCAGTGCGCCCACTCCCATGACGGCGTTGCGCAGCCCCATGGAGAGTGATGAACCGACCACCGTCTGCACCAGCGTGGTGTCGGCTGTCAGTCGCGACAAAACCTCGCCGGTCTGCGTGGTTTCAAAGAACTGCGGGCTTTGCCGCAGCACATGGCTGTAGACGGCATTGCGCAGGTCAGCGGTGATTCGTTCGCCCAGCCAGCTCACCATGTAAAAGCGTGCCGCTGAAAAAATGCCGAGGGCGATGGCGACGCCAAACAGCGCCAGAAAATGCCCGCGCAGCGCCATCGTCTGGTCGCCATGGTCGGATGCCATCAGGCCTCCATCGATCAGATTGCGCAATGCCAGCGGAAACGCCAACGTGGCCCCCGCCGCCAGCACCAGAAAAATCAGCGACAGACCAATCTGGGCGCGGTAGGGCCGCAAAAAAGGAAGCAGGCCAGACAGAGAGCGCGGAGCGCCGCGCGCGCGCAGGGGAGAAGATGTTGCCATCAGGGCAGTGTAGGCTGCCCCGAAGGGTGGTGCACAGTGGGCACGCGTGCCTTTTGGGCCCTGTGCTTTTACACGGTGGTGGCAGCTCGGGTGGTGCATAGCGGCGGCCGCGGCCGGTGGTGCCGGATGCACCCCGTCCACCCGACAAAAAACGAAGCCGCAGGCGCACGCCATTTGGTGACCTGAAGCTGCGCCATCGCCCGCTTGAATGCTCCGCACGGACCATTGCGACGCCCGTTGCGCAAGCGCGTGTTGGCGCGGTGGGGTGGGCGTTCTTACGTAGGCATTTATACATAGGCATTTGTCCCAGTACCTGCGTGCCCATGCCGGGACTTACGATGCAACTCAACAAAACGCATCTTCCGAGACCTTGCGGCAAGGCTCTTTCCTCAGCATCCCCATGGAGCGATCAAGGCGCAATGAGCGACGTCATTCTTGAAACACAAAGCCTGACCAAAGAGTTCAAAGGCTTCACCGCGGTCAGCAACGTGACCCTGTCGGTGCGCCGTGGCTCCATCCACGCCCTGATTGGACCCAATGGCGCCGGCAAGACCACCTGCTTTAACCTGCTCACCAAATTTCTGGAGCCCACCTCGGGTCTGATCCGTTTTAACGGGCAGGACATCACGCGCGAAAAGCCCGCGGAGATTGCGCGCCGCGGCGTGATCCGTTCGTTCCAGATATCGGCGGTGTTTCCGCACCTGACGCTGATGGAGAACGTGCGCATTGGGCTGCAGCGCAAGCTGGGCACCGCCTTTCATTTCTGGCGCAGCGAGCGCAGCCTGCGCCAGCTCGATGCCCGCGCCATGGAGCTGCTCACCGAAGTGGGCCTGGAAGACCTGGCCGACGAACTCACGGTGAACCTGCCCTATGGCCGCAAGCGCGCCCTCGAAATCGCCACCACGCTGGCCATGGAGCCAGAGCTCATGCTGCTCGATGAACCCACGCAGGGCATGGGTCACGAGGACGTGGACCGCGTCACGCAACTCATCAAGAAGGTCTCGGCTGGCCGGACCATCCTGATGGTCGAGCACAACATGAAAGTGGTGTCCACCATTGCCGATTGCATCACCGTGCTGCAGCGTGGTGCCGTGCTGGCAGAAGGGCCTTACGCCGAAGTTTCGAATAACCCCCAAGTGATGGAAGCCTACATGGGCACGACCGATGGCCAACTGCAGGGAGCCCACTGAAATGGCCACCACTGCCTCCAACACCCCTGCGCTGGAAATCAGCCATCTGGAAGCCTGGTACGGCGAGTCGCATGTGCTGCACGGCGTGGACATCATGGTGCGGCCCGGCGAAGTCGTGACCTTGCTCGGGCGCAACGGCGCTGGTCGCACCACCACCATGCGGGCTGTCATGGGCCTCACCGGCGCCCGCAAGGGCTCTGTGAAGATCAATGGTGTGGAGACCATCCACATGCCAACGCACCGCATTGCGCACCTGGGCGTGGGCTACTGCCCTGAAGAACGGGGCATTTTCTCCAGCCTGTCGTGCGAAGAAAACCTGCTGCTTCCGCCGGTTCTCAAGACGGGCACGCAGGGCATGTCGATTGATGAAATTTATGCCATGTTCCCCAACCTGGCCGAACGCCGCCACAGCCAGGGCACGCGCCTGTCGGGCGGTGAGCAGCAGATGCTGGCCGTGGCGCGCATCCTGCGCACCGGCGCCAAGCTGCTGCTGCTCGATGAAATCTCCGAGGGCCTGGCGCCCGTCATCGTGCAGGCGCTGGCCCGCATGATCGTCATGCTGCGCGAACGCGGCTACACGGTGGTCATGGTCGAGCAGAACTTCCGCTTTGCTGCGCCACTGGCTGACCGTTTTTATGTGATGGAGCATGGCCGCATCGTCGAGAAATTCGGCGCCAGCGAACTGGAAGAAAAAATGCCGGTGCTCAACAACCTTCTCGGCGTCTGAGCGGGCGGACTGCCACGTCCCGTGTTTTTGCAACATTTATCACCACAACAGGAGACATTCATGAAAAACAAGCTCAAGGCACTCGCACTGATGCTCGGCGCAGCCGGCCTGGCCACTTCGGCCGTCCACGCGCAGGACAAAGTCAAGATCGGTTTCATCACCGACATGTCCAGCCTGTATGCCGACGTGGAGGGCAAGAACGGTGCCGTGGCGATTCAGATGGCCATCGACGACTTTGGCGGCAAGGTGCTGGGCATGCCGGTCGAGCTGATCAGCGCGGACCACCAGAACAAGGCCGACATCGCCGCCTCCAAGGCGCGCGAGTGGATCGACACACAGGGCGTGACCATGCTGTTTGGTGGCACCAACTCGGGCACCGCGCTGGCGGCTGCCAAGGTGGCTGCCGAGAAGAAACGTGTGTATGTCAACAGTGGCGCCGGCTCGTCGGCCCTGACCAATGAGCAGTGCACCCCCTACACCGTGCACTACGCCTACGACACCGTGGCGCTGGCCCGCGGCACCGGCTCGGCCATTGTGGATGCGGGCGGCAAGAGCTGGTTTTTCCTGACAGCTGACTATGCCTTTGGTCAGGCACTCGAAGCGGACACCTCTGCCGCCGTCAAGGCCAAGGGCGGAACGGTTGCGGGCTCTGTCCGTCACCCGCTCAATGCATCAGATTTCTCGTCGTTCCTGTTGCAGGCACAAAACTCCAAGGCACAAATTCTCGGCCTGGCCAATGCGGGTGGCGACACCATCAACGCCATCAAGGCCGCCAAGGAGTTCGGCATTGACAAGACCATGAAGATGGCGGGCCTGCTGCTGTTCATTACCGACATCCACAGCCTGGGTCTCAAGAACACCGAAGGCCTGCAATTCACCAGCAGCTGGTATTGGGATCTGAACGACGAGACGCGCAAGTTCGGCAAGCGTTTCTTCGACAAGACCAAGCGCATGCCCACATCGATTCAGGCGGCTGATTACTCGGCCACCATGAATTACCTCAAGGCCGTTGAAGCTGCCAAGAGCGTGGATGCCGACAAGGTCATGGCCGCCTGGCGCGCCATGCCGATGAATGACTTCTACGCCTCCGGCACGCTGCGCCCCGATGGCCGCTATGTGCACGACATGTACCTGCTGCAAGTGAAGAAGCCCTCGGAGTCGACCAAGCCTTGGGATTACTTCAAGGTCGTCAAGAAGATTCCGGGCGACCAGATCTTCACGACCAAGGCCGAGAGCAAGTGCGCTCTGTGGAAATAAGCTCCTGACCTGACCCCTCACCCTCTGCCGCCTGCCATGGAAATTTTTGGTGTCTCATTGCCGGGCCTTTTGAGCCAGCTCCTGTTGGGGCTGGTCAATGGCTCGTTTTACGCAATCCTCAGCCTCGGGCTGGCCGTGATCTTCGGCCTGCTCAACGTCATCAACTTTGCGCACGGTGCGCTGTTCATGATGGGGGCCGTGATTACCTGGATGGCCATGAACTACTTCGGCATCAACTACTGGTTGATGCTGGTGCTGGCGCCGCTGGTGGTGGGGGTGTTCGGGGTTTTGATCGAGCGGCTGCTGCTGCGCTGGATCTACAAGCTGGACCATCTGTATGGCCTGCTGCTCACACTGGGCCTGACGCTGCTGATCGAGGGCATCTTTCGCTCGATCTACGGTGTCTCGGGCCTGGGTTATGACACGCCTGAGCTGCTCGAAGGCGCCACCAGTCTGGGCTTCATGATCATGCCCAACTACCGTGCCTGGGTGGTTGTGGCTTCCATCACGGTGTGCATTGCCACGTGGTATGTGATCGAAAAGACCAAGTTGGGCGCCTACCTGCGTGCGGGCACCGAGAACCCGCGCCTGGTGGAAGCGTTTGGTGTCAACGTGCCGCTGATGATCACGCTGACCTATGCGTTTGGTGCCGGTTTGGCGGCCTTTGCCGGTGTGCTGGCAGCGCCGGTGTACCAGGTGTCTCCGCTGATGGGGCAAAACCTCATCATCGTGGTGTTTGCCGTGGTCGTGATCGGTGGCATGGGCTCCATCATGGGCTCCATCCTGACCGGGCTGGGCCTGGGCATCGTCGAAGGATTCACCAAGGTGTTCTATCCCGAAGCATCCTCGACCGTGGTGTTTGTCATCATGGTCATCGTTCTCCTGATTCGCCCCGCCGGCCTGTTCGGCAAAGAAAAATAAGGGGCTGTTCACATGAATTCCAAGAACCTTACCGCTATTGGCTACGGCCTGTTGTTCATCGGCCTGCTGGTGGCGCCGTTGCTGGGCGCCTACCCGGTGTTCGTGATGAAGCTGATGTGCTTCGCGCTGTTTGCCTCCGCCTTCAACCTGCTGCTTGGCTACACCGGCATGCTGTCTTTTGGCCATGCGGCCTTTCTGGGGGGCTCGGCCTATGTGGCAGGCCAGTCCATGAAGGTGTGGGGCTTTACCCCCGAAATCGGCCTGCTGCTGGGCACGGCCAGCGGCGCGTTGCTGGGCCTGGTGGTTGGTTTCTTTGCCATTCGCCGCACAGGCATCTACTCCACGATGATCACGCTGGCGCTGGCGCAGATGCTGTTCTTCATCTGCCTGCAGATGCCCTTTACCGGTGGTGAAGACGGGCTGCAAGGCGTGCCACGCGGCAAGCTGTTTGGCGTGTTTGATCTGCAAAATGACCTGGCCATGTACTACGTGGTGCTGGTCGTGGTGGTGGCGGCGTTTTTGCTGATCGTGCGCACCGTGCACTCGCCCTATGGTCAGGTGCTCAAGGCCATCAAGGAAAACGAGCCGCGTGCCATTTCGCTGGGCTACGACACCAACCGCTTCAAGCTGCTGGCGTTTGTGCTGTCGGCTGCGCTGTCGGGGCTGGCCGGCTCGCTCAAAACCCTGGTGCTGGGGTTTGCCACGCTCAGCGATGTGCACTGGACTGCATCGGGCCACGTGGTGCTGATGACGCTGGTGGGTGGCCTTGGCACGCTGTCGGGGCCGTTGGTGGGCTCGGCCGTGGTGGTGTTGCTGGAGAACAAGCTGGGTGAAATCGGCAGCTTCCTGGCCACGCTGACCAGCGTGGAATGGTTCAACACGCTGGGTGAGTCGGTCACCATGGTGACGGGCCTGATTTTTGTGATCTGCGTGCTGGCATTCCGCCGCGGCATCATGGGTGAAATCATTGCCTGGCTGGTTCGCCGCAAGGCGGGCAACAAGGGCTGAGTTTCCCGTTTTCTTGCGGGCTTTGTGAAGGCCGCTGCGTCACAAGCGCAGCGGCTTTTTGTATCCCGTCATTTCCAGATAGCCCCGGCCAACGGCTTCGCCTGCGCCATTGCGCAACTCCGACAGGCCTTCCCAGTAAATCGCCCCGGTAGAGCTGCTGCTGTCG
>ERZ1023652.38-NODE-38-length-31654-cov-4.195134_pt1 | contig 31654 bp, 30 predicted proteins | sample MGYA00520879_ERZ1023652 | MGnify/ENA primary metagenome ERZ1023652 (study PRJEB33180, sample SAMEA4044469) | wastewater metagenome | place: Denmark | collected 2016-04-02 | study: EMG produced TPA metagenomics assembly of the PRJEB13832 data set (Local surveillance...
AAATCGAGTAGGAGGAGCCTTTAGGCTCCGACCTCTCACACCACCGTGCGTACGGTTCCGTACACGGCGGTTCAATATCTTAAGTGAGCAGACTCTGCCAGATGGCTTAATGAAACTAAGCCCCATTGGTGGAGTCTTTTCGTTGTAAGTGCCCGATGAACTTCAGGCGTTTTGGAAAGCCTCCAGTATTTCTTTCTGGAGAAACCGATACGCTTGGCACTGTCTTTATCAAGACCTAGCTTGATTAGTCTGTTAATCTTCGTGCGTGTCCTTTTCCAACGTTTGAGGATAAGTTGTCTGATTCTGCGGTTCAGCCATTGTTCTGTCCTTTGGATGAATTTCTTAATGAATCCTACACCGAAGTAATTGATCCATCCCCTTGTGACACTGTTGATTTCTTTAGAAATCTGCTGGAAATCGCCGGAGCGGTTTCGTTTCGTCAGCTGTCTCAATTTGCTGATCAATTTCTTTTTGGCGGTAATAGTTGGTCTGTAGCGACAAACCCCATTCACAGTAGTTATCAGACAACCCAAGAACTTTAAACGGGTAGGTGACCCCACTTCGCTTTTGTCTTTGTTGACGGTTAGCTTAAGGTCTTTCTCAATAAAGCGGGTAACGCTCTGAAGCACCCGTTCGCCTGCTCTCTTTGTTTTTACAAAGATGACAAAGTCATCAGCGAAACGAACGAAACGGTGCCCTCGTTGCGCCAGTTCTTTATCCAGTTCATGCAAGTAAATATTGCTGAGAAGGGGTGAGATTACCCCACCTTGCGGTGCGCCTGTTTCACTTTCTACGAATTCGCCGGACAGGTCTATTACACCACTCAACAAGAACTTGCGGATAATTTTGAGAATGGCTTTGTCATGAATGTACTGCTCAAGATAGTACATTAGTTTATCGTGATTCAACGTGTCAAAGCACTGTTTTAAGTCACAATCAACCACCACGGGATAGCCTTCTTTGTAGAAGTTCACGCATTGTTTTAGTGCAGAATGGTTACTTTTCCCTATTCGGAATCCATGACTGTTGGGATGGAAGTGCGGGTCAATGATAGGTTCAATTATCTGCCTAATGGCCTGTTGGACCACCCGATCCCGCACTACTGGTATCCCTAGTTTCCGTATTCCACCATTTGGTTTCGGGATTTCCACCCTTCGGACAGGTTGTGGCTTGTATGTCCCGTCTAATAGTTTTCTCCTTAAATGGGGATAAAACTCGATAATGTGGGCTTCCACTTCATGAACTGTCATTCCATCTACTCCTGCTGCTCCCTTGTTTTGTCTGACAGCCTTGGCGGCCAAAAGTAGATTCTTTTTGCTTACAACGAGACCCATAAGGGACTCACCATACTACTCCATCAGTTCACCTAAGTTATTACTCCGCACATCTACATATTCTTTCGCTTCCAGCTTATCCTTTTGTAGTTTGCCAACCTTTCGGTTGTTTTCTGCGTTCTTCATAAAACCTAACCTCCTATCTTTCCAAGTATTGATACTGTTCGGTCCTTCGCTACATTTTCGCTACTATGACCTCTGCTGACTTCTCGCTATTCGTTGTTACTACAGGGATTCCTGCTAGCGAGACCTCCCCGGGTAAGAATGATAACCTTCCACTCATGTCACTGCCTCATTTACTGTAGGAGATTCGTGCAGTATGGGACTTTACTTTGTTTTGCAAGCTCGTCCGTCTCCATTCAGCCTTATATGAGATTTCTGTTCGTCAGTGCGAGTGTTTGCGTCCGACTTCCTTCAGATTCCACCTCACGGTGGACACCCTTGTCTTTCGCTAACAGTTCCTACTGCAAAGCCTGTAGCGGACTTTCACCACCAAGTTATCACCCATGCCGGGCGCACAAAAAATAAGAAGCTTGTACGCAAGCTGCTTTTGTATTTCCAAAATGTTACGGCTGTTGATCCTTTGCACATTAGTTGGAATACTGTTAGCTATCCAAGGAACAGCCCTTCTTATAAGATGCTTATTCATATTTGCCAATTGATCATTAAAGGCCTGCTGCTTTCAACGGAAAATGGGCAGTACAAATTACTGCAGTTCCTGGATGATCAGCAGATGTACCGCCTATACGAAAAATTCGTTCTTGAATATTACAAAAAAGAATACCCCGAACTCAATGCAAAAGCCTCCTATATCGATTGGGATATAGGAGGTGACGGGAACAAAATGTTTCTGCCTACAATGAAATCTGACATTACGCTCACCTATTGCTCCAAAACACTGATAATAGATACAAAATACTATCAACGAACTATGCAGACACATACGCTATTTGATAGCACCACACTCATTTCTGGCAACCTTTATCAAATCTTCACTTATGTAAAGAACAAAGATAAAAGCAATTCTGGCAATGTGAGTGGGATGCTACTCTATGCAAAAACAGTAGAAGATATTACCCCTGATAATGACTATATAATGGGGGGTAACCATATCGGCGTTAAGACATTGAATTTAAATAGTGAATGGGAGAATATTAAAAGGCAACTGGATAATATAGCCGTGGACCTAGTGAATAAAAAAGGTTAAATACTAGATAATGGAAAAACGCGGAAATCCCAAAAAATGAGGATTTCCGCGTTTTATATTTTGATTTACACAACAAAAAAGATACTCCAAATCAAGAGAGCAGCTTATTAAATTCTCGTTCAGATAACAATTTTTGATTATTAATCATCTGTTAAGCCTTTCTGAGTTCGCCTTGTCTTAACGTTACAGCGAAGAAGAACGATGCTAAGCACACAACCATGAAGACGATGCTGACGATGATTGTCATGTTGTAGCTGCCGGTTGCATCATAGAAGTAACCCCGCAGCGGGCCGCCCAAAGCTAGGCCCAGGCTACTTGCTGTTGATAAGATTCCCCAGATAGCGGTGAATTCCTTTTTCCCTAAAACCTCAAAGGTCACTAGCTGGTTCATTACGGCAGGAACGCCTGTGCTCACTGCGTAGATCATCGCTGCGCCGATCAGAATCGTGATGTTATCCGTTGCGGCAAAGATGCAGAATGCAAGGATGTAGATGGTCGTGAAGATGTAGAATGCTTTTGTTGCACCCAGCTTGTCGCTGATGATGCCCATGATGATTTTAGAAGCGATCATGACGATGGACGCGATCGACAAAACCATACCTGCTTGGACATCAGTAGCGCCTTTTGTCGTAAAGAATATCGGGATTTGTTGGGTGAATGTGGAAATCATCGCGAAACACACGAATGACAAGGCCAATAAGTAGAATACTGGCGAACGCAAGGCTTGCGCATAGGTCATATCCGTATCTCTATGGTTGGTGACGACCGACGAAGAATCATTCGTTGCTTGTTCAGCTTCTGCTGCAAGCGAATCTTCCGTCACGCCATAAGGCAGCATGCCGACGTCAGCGGGCTTTTCGATCAACAGGAACGCTCCCAAGAACAAAGCAACAGCGTACATGCCGCCCAATAATAAGAACCCTTTTTCCCAACCGTAATTTTGGATGAAGGACGGGACAATTGCGCTTGTGATCGCGGCGCTTAAGCCGATCGATGCAGCCCAGATAGCGGCCGACGACATCATGAGTAATCCGATGACGATAGCCGCCAAGTAGAATCCAAACTAGGTTTTTACGTTGTCCAAAAGAAAGAATCCCACTGCTACGAAAATTCTTAAACTTATTGATTTATCAGGACGGATGCAGGATCAATATCGGAGCTGAATGCTGGCGCTAATGTCTTTTCGTATGCTTCTGCGATAAAGCCACTTTCATTCAACGTATCAATCTCTGCATTCACCCATTCCAACAACGCGGTGTTGCCTTTAGCTACTGCTGGCGCGATGGTATCTTCGTTCCCGATGGCTTCAACGCCTGCCACAAAGCCAGGATTGTCTTTGATCCAACCGAAGATCAAGGTATTGTCGTGTGCCAAAGCGGCGCCACGGCCATCCAATAAGGCTTGGAACGTTTCTGTGTTTTGCTCATAGACCAACAGTTCGATATCAGGGTAATTTTCTCTGAAGTAAGCTTCTGCGGTTGTTCCTTTGTTGACGATCAATTGTTTGCCTTCCAATTGAGAAACATCCGTGATGACATCCCCTTCTGGAGAAACGATTCCAATAGATACTTTCATATATGGGTTGGCGAAGTCCACTACTTCTGCACGTTCCGGTGTGACGGTGAAGTTGGCCATCATCAGGTCAACCTTGCCTGTTTCCAGATACTCCACTCGGTTTGCTGCTTCTGTGATGACCCATTCGATTTTTGAAGAGTCCCCTAGCAGATCTTCTGCGATTTTTTTGGAAATCTCAACGTCGAAGCCTTGGTTGTCTCCGTTCGCATCCACATAACTGAACGGCGGTTTGTCGCCGAAAACACCGATGCGGATGACGTCATTTTCTTTGATTGTGTCCACTGTTGTTTTATCTTCAATATTGGCAACGGAGCCTTCTGAAGAATCATTTGTTGCACCCGCGCCGCAAGCCGCTAGCCCCACTGTCGCTGATAATATAGCCAATGATTTGATAAATTTGTTTTTCATTCTTCATTCCTCCAATGTTTTTTCATATATATTGTCTTTCTATTGAAACCTGAATGTGTTGATGAATTCGTTAGCCCTTTGCGATTGTGGCTGCGTGAAAAAAGCTTTCGGATCCTCAGAAATTTCAACAATGTTCCCTTTTTCTATAAAGACGATTTTATCGCTGACTGCCTCCGCAAAAGCCATTTCATGGGTGACGATCAGCATCGTCATGCCGTCTTTTGCCAGATCGAGGATGACGTTCAAGACTTCCCTGATCATCTCGGGATCGAGCGCCGCCGTCACTTCATCGAAGAGCATGATTTCCGGGTGCGTCATCAATGCGCGCACGATTGCAACCCGTTGCTGCTGCCCGCCGGACAACTGCCTCGGGAAGCTATGCGCTTTATCTTCCAGACCAACCCGTTTCAGCAACGCAATGGCTTCTTCGGCTGCCTCCTCTTTCTTGCGTTTTTGAACTTTTAAAGGAGCCAATAGGACATTATCAAGAACTGTCATGTGCGGAAACAGATCATACTTTTGAAAGACCATTCCGATTTTCTGCCTGACTTCTTTCCAATTCGTCCCTGCTGCGGCTATCTCTTTTCCATCCAGCAAGATGCTACCGGACTGAATTTGCTCCAGACCATTGATGCAGCGCAGGGCAGTCGATTTGCCGCAACCTGATTGTCCGATGATGGTCACAACTTCTCCTTTGGCTACATCCAACTGGATATCAGCCAAGGCCTGAGTTTCTCCGTAATATTTATTTACATGTTTCAGCTTTAATATTGGACTTTCCAATGTTTCTTCACCCCTTCTCACTCTTGCCATTTCAATTCCAATTTTTTGGATAATTTCGATAACGGGTAACAGACGATGAAGTACAGGAAGAAGATCAACCCATAGATCCAGAAGGAAGCACTCGGATAGTCCTTCACGGATACTTCAATCACTTGCTGTCCGACCTTGATGACTTCAATAATCCCTATCAACGGCAACAGCGCTGTCGTTTTCACCATCCTGGTAGCCAAGTTGATGGCCGGTGGAACGATGCGCCGGACGGTCTGAGGAATAATGACATACACATAGAGTTGCCCTGCAGTCAATCCTAATGCCTGTCCGCTTTCCCATTGGATTTTTGGTATGGACGTGACGGATGCTCTGACGATGTCGGCCATTTCAGCAGTACCCCAAAAGGTAAACACGAAAATGGCGATCACTCGATTATCAATATGAATGCCTGTCCAACGTGTAAGGCCGAAGTACAGGATATACAGCATCACCAATACGGGGACAATCCGTACGACTTCGAGGTAGAGCCTTGTGACGAACCGAACAACGATATTTCTGCTTGTCATGAGCATTCCGACCAAAAGTCCCAGTATGAATGAAAGCACGACTGATATGATTGCGACAAAAACCGTTTGCCCAAGGCCTTCCAAGATACGTTGCAGATTTTGACCTTCGAATAAAATGTTAATTCCCGAATCCTGCAAAACGCAACCTCCTTTCGATGAAATGGATCAAAAGGGATATCGGCAATAAAAACACCAGATAGGTTGTGACCATCAAGAATAGCGCTTCATTGGTCTTGTAATACAATCCCATGATATCTTTCGCGACAAAAACCAGATCGGCTAATGCGATTGCGCTGAACACGGAGGTTTCTTTCAGCAGAAAGATGATGTTCGCCCCGATGCTGGGAAAGGAATTTGCGATTGCCTGCGGGAAAATAACATACAGAAAAGTTTGCGTGTTTGATAAACCCAGACTGGACGCTGATTCCATCTGAATATTCGGGACGGATTCCAAACCACCTCTTATCGCTTCCGCAAAGTAACTACCTCCCAAAAAGGTTAACCCTAATATGCCACAGACTTCAGCGCTCAAGTGGATACCAACCTGCGGCAAGCCAAAATACAAGAAAAACAATTGTATCATCAAGGGCGTATTGCGGGACAATTCGATGTATCCTTCAAAAAACTGCGACAACACAGGCAATTTATAATAGCGCACGATACTGACAATTAGGCCGATGATAAAGGCAAAGATGATCCCAATCCAACCCAAGCGCAACACAAGGAATGCTGCTTCCTGGTACATGGGGATAGCCTTTCTTATAAAATCCAAGTCCATTGTTTTCCTCCAATCCTTTATGGCTTTTTCCAGTTTCTGATCATCGCCTCACAAATAAAAAACTTCCCGATATTTTAGGAAGCAACGATTACTTTAGCGCCTTTGTCAGCTTTTACTGTTTGCTTGATTCAATATACCAAGACATTATTTCTGTAAAAAGATGATTAAAATAGCAATTTTCTGTCGTAATTTTTCCATTGAATATCTATTCACATATGGTATCATGACTGCCAATAAATGAATATTATGCAGAACCGAACACAGTTGATAGGTTTTGCCGAACAGCTGAACGCAGTAAAAAAATCATACCTCGCTGCGCCTTCGCTAAAGGCATGCTAGAACGAAACAGCTCACTATATGCTGATGTAATGAGTTAATATTTACCCCGCGAAAAACCATTTAGCGGGGTAAAATGTATAAGAGCAACACGAGATACCCCGTTAAGTTGATTTAGGCGGTTTTTCTGAATGTTATTTGAACGGAAATAGCCCGCCAAAAACACTTTGGCGGGCTATTTCTTATTATACATTCAATTCCGATGCTACTTCTTCTCGACTTTCTTCCCGACAGCCGCCAGGAAGATCGTGAATTCATCATCGCCGTCCAAATGCAGCAGTTCATCGACCATGTCCTGATCGTAGATACCCAATGCGCAAGTGCCGGCATCGATCGACTCGCTCGTCAGGTACAAGTTTTCCATGACCGCACCGATGTCGATCAGGATCTTTTTGTGGGCGGTGATGTCGTATTTCCACTCAGAGCGGTACGGGATGCAGCTCCAGGAGAAGATGACCGATGCGCGTTTGGCGAAATTCGGCACGAATGGTTGATCGAGCGTCATTTTGTCGACCTGTTCATCGATGTCGTTGACTTCACTCAGGTACAACAGTTTGTGGCAATCCGCCAAATAACGGTATACGCCCTTCTTCAACCCATCCACATTGAGGATGAACAGATAGGTCTCAAACGAATGCGTCCCGCCGCTGCAGGGGACCGTGCGGAAAGTGATGCCTGAACGGTTGGTACCGGTGATGGCCTGCGTGCTCCACAATAGGTAGGAAAGTTCATCTATCGTGAGCGCATCTTTCGCATAGTGGCGGACGCTTCTTCTTTCTTTGATGATTTCGTAGATGTTCTCCTTCTTCACAACCCCGCCGTCGACGGCAGGCAAGTCCACGATTTCCGCATCCGCATCGTAGGCTTTGACGTTGGGTGGTTGCGGAATCCCCTTTTGTTTATCCGTTTCGATCGCGCTGAATGTTTTGAAATCCGACTTCAGAAAATTGCGTTGTTGTTCATATCTTGCCATGGTAAAACCTCCATTTTTCTTACTATTTTACCACGGATTGTGAATGTTCGCACTATGTCGGACTAAGGGTTTCCCCTGTATTTCCAGGTTATGTGGGCGCAGCATCGCTATTCCTCTTCTTCATCCTCTCGGTATTCCAAAATATCCCCGGGTTGGCAGTCCAAGGCTTTGCAGATGGCTTCCAGGGTCGAGAAGCGGATCGCCTTCGCTTTTCCGGTTTTCAGGATGGAGAGATTGGCCATCGTGATGCCTACATGCTGCGACAGTTGGGTGACGCTCATTTTGCGTTTTGCCAACATGACGTCTATATTGATGATTATTGCCATTTTACGCACCTCATATCGTGTAGTCGTTTTCTTGCTTGATTGCGATCGCATTTTGCAGGAGTTTCTGAAGGACAGCGGCAAAGACGGCAATCACCATGCAGGCGAAAATGATGATCAAGCCGATCAGGACGAGGCCGGGAGCGTCATCCAAATCACCCATCATAAAAATGAGCGGCATGAACAGGATGAACAGCCCGCCGATTGCAGCCGCACAGCGTTTGATGTTCTTCAGCACTTGCACCGTCAGATCGGAAAATGCCAAGTCCTGATCGATGTAACCCAGCAGCTTAAATACTTGGTACAGAGCGACGAAATAGATGCCGGCAGATGCGTACAGTCCGATCATAAATGGATATTGCAAATAAGTAAGGCTTGGGACCAGTTCGACCAAGAAAGCCGCGATTTCCGGGATAATAAAAATGCAGAGCGCTACTACCGGAAGGCCCATCAGAACGACGACCGCCTTCAAAAAGAATGTTTCTCGTTTCATGTGTACAACACCTCATTTGGATTTGTTACTGTTAGTTTAGCCCTTTATTTATCGTTTCACAATAAATATTTATCCTTTTAATCAATTCTTAAAATATGTGTTCGGCAAAAAGCCAGAAGCGCTCAAAAGCGGTTCTGGCTTTTCCAACTAATTTTATTGAGTGTTCCTACAGATATCTTTCAAGCATGTGCGCAATGCCGTCCTCATTGTTGGACAACGTGATTTCGTTCGCGCTCGCTTTCAGCGCGTCGATCGCATTGCCCATCGCAATACCTACACCTGCGTAGGCGATGATGGATGCATCGTTCTGCCCGTCCCCGAATGAGATGACCTGCTCAGCATTGATCCCCAATGACCGCAGTGTCTTGTCCAGCGCATAGGCTTTATCGATGCCTTTGTCGGCAATCTCGAAATAGAACGGCGCCGAGAAAAAGCCATTGATCCGTCCTTCAAATGGCTGCATGATTTCTTGCCAGTGCTGCGCCAAGTAATCCGGTTCTCCCGCGATCAAAATTTTATGCAGGGGGAAATCGACAAAGTCCGCCAGATGTTCCACTTCGCATAATTTAAAGTCTCCGCTGCGGGACTCGTACTCGATGATGTTCCTCAAGCCGTGCGGTGGTGCGGTGATCATGCAATCATACACATTGTTAACATACATATAATCTTTGTGCGCAATCATCGGTTTGACCTCGAATTGCTCCAAGTGCGTAAGCAGCGCTGCGCCTATTTCTTCGGAAATGCTTTGGCTGAAGAGCATCTCATCCGTTGCACAATCTGTCACACAAGCCCCATTATTGGAAAGGAGCAAGCCATGATAGTGTTCCATCTTTAGTTCTTTTGAGAATTTCAGCATCGCCGGCAAGGGCCTACCGGAAGCCAGCACAAGTTTCACGCCGGCTTCTTGAGCACGCAATAATGATTCTCTCGTCCTTGGCGTGATTACTTTCTGGTCATTCAACAATGTGCCGTCGATGTCCAAAACGATCGCTTTCAAATCCACTCAGTTCACCTCATCATTCTATTTTAGATCGTGATTTCGATTCGATTTCCTTCCGGATCGCCGATGACCGATTCATAATAGCCATCGCCGGTCACTCTGCATGGGCTCAACAAAGGATAACCTGCATCCACCAGTTTTTCAGTCAAGGCGTCCACTATTTCTTTGCTGCCGACAGAAATGGCCAGATGCGCAAAGCCAAGTATTTCATTGGTTTGGGCACCTTTGATCACATCTTCGCGATGCATGATCTCCAGTCTGGCGCCATCCGTGAAGGACAGGAAATAGGATTGGAATCCTGATTTCTGATTGTGGTACTTTTCACCCGCCGTTGCTTTGAAGAAATCACAGTAAAATTCTTTCATTTTTTCCAAATCCGCAGTCCAAAGACCGATATGTTCTATTTTCATTTGAAAACCTCCTCGATAACTAACGTTAGTATATGCCATTCATCCAAAAATGACAGACGAAACGCTTCGGTTGAAATAAATTTGTCTATACACTTCCATCCAGCCTCGAATTCGTGAAACAATCCTGTCAAAATCTCTGATTGCCTCTTAACAGCAGGATATGGTACTTTACAGACAGACTGTTCGAGCATGCTGATGAATTCCAATTCGGCGAACGTCACTCGGAAGATAAATAAATCCAATTAGTAAGAAGGGACTTTCTCAAAGTCAATTGAAGTTGACTTTGAGAAGGTCCCTATTTGTGTGATTTTTCAGTATAAAAAGAGTACCCGCTCGGCGGTGAATCTCACCAGTAATAATTTTAATAGAACTCAATTATAACTTCATCGTAACCATTGGAGCTATAATGAGAAATCAGCAATAACTCTGCTCTTTTGTCTGCCTCTTCCAAAAAGCCATTGCTAATTTTTTCTTCTTCAAGTTGTTTTTTATGGGCATTTATTTCGTCAATGATGGTCTGAGTGGGATAATCCGAAAATATATTTCCTTTGACATCTTCCACTTTCGTTTTTTCGGTCTCAACAACATTATCGAGTATATAGGATTTCGGCACTTTGACCAATAATCGTTTGGAAACTTCATCATACGATGGTTTAACCTTAGAAAAATCTGTTCCGGCCTTTAGATATCCAGAATATTCGATTAATTTGATTGCCTCTGCAAAATTAAAATCAGGAAATCCGGGTACTGGTATAGTCCTATCTGAACGGCTTATGATTACATTACTGTATTCATACTTTAATGTTGCCAATTCTGAAAGTTCCACTAATTTTTCCTGCGTTAAAGCTGTTTCTGATGTTTTATTAGTTTGGATGGAAATTATTTCAGTTTTGTTTAGTATAAATAATCCGGCTGTCAAAACAAACACTATAGTAAGTATTGACACCAGCCATTCCTTTAGTTTTGTCATAATTACATACTCCTCACATTTTAATCTTAAGACTATCCCTTCATTTTTATTATGCCCTAATCAGAGAATGGATCTGGAAATAGTAAATGCTTTCTCTATACCACAAGCTTACCTGAATGGCTTTCTCGCAATTTTAGAGATGGCATGTCGGAATTTTCCCCATTGCTCAGGGTACTCATTACTTCCATGTTTTGTAATTGAATGGCCGTCCATCACTATTTCAACATGCCATTGTGTCCCATCAAGGGTGCCCGGATCTACATATTCGGCTTCCCAATTCAACAAATTTAATAATTCCAACTGTTCAAGTAATTTTTTTGCAGTCGCCGATCTAATGTTTCTATAAACTGATTCTTCTAGTTTTCCTTCGCCGCCATGAGTCCAGGTGACCGAATTATTCTCCAAATCTACCTCTACTTGATGATAACCACCAAAATAACCACCGACGTATGTTTCAATCTTTTTAATTTTTTCGTATTGGCTCATAAGCATTTCCTTTATTGTGCACTAAAATAGAAGGACGCCGAAAAATTTTCGTCATAAGAAATCAAGAAGTTATCTCCTTGTTGGAGCGTATTTCACGACTCGGCCTGAAACCTCTGCCCCTGGGAAAATATCGTTGTAGTTAAATTCGTTCCCATCCAGAGTCCCATAGGTATCTTGCGCTATCTCGCTGCCAGAAGAGGAAATAATGTCGAACGCCGGTGAGGTTGTATAAGGTGTGTCTTGATTTCCATCCAACAATTTCATCGTTACATCAAAAATGACCCATTCCATGCCTTCTGGTGGTGCTTCATTGAATTGGTTTTCAGCCATTAGGGTGTCCATGGCAGCCTGCCCTTTTGTGACGCCATTGATCTGAAGGGAAATGGTTCCTTCATAATTCTCCGTCCAATCCTCATTGGAATACTCAACCGGAATTTCAATGGATTGACCTAAAGGCACTGGATTGCTCCTTTTTCCGATTACAGAAGCCTCAGCATCAGATTCCTCTGTGCTGGTTTCATCCAAAGTTTCGGTTTCCTCAAAAGAGCCCTCCAATTCGGTGCTAAGTGACATAAAGCCCGACATGACCACATCCATCATTTCATCTGTAATTTCCGTGATATACCACTCGTTGTCCTGCTTTACTAAATCGATTTTCAAAGTAGTTTCTTTAAACGTTTCAGAAACGATTTCAGCCTGTTCCTTCATCGTATCAGCAAACATCTGATTCGTTTCCTCTTCGGTCATTTCCGTACCACTGAATGCCAAAGGTAACATTTTCATGAATGCGGAACTGATTGTTGCTTTAATCAAGGGTGCACCGTCAACATATTTCGCGTTCATCGTCACGACCGCTTTGTCACCGTCAATTTCACTTCCGGTTACTTCATAAGTCATTTTCTCAGCGTTGGTTTTGAAATATTCCAGTAGATATTCATTCGATTCATCGGTCAGCAGTTCTTCCGTACCTGTCACTTCTTCCTCATTCGTGGAAAGGACTGCAGCTGCCATAGCTTCGGTATCAAGTTGTTTCCCGGCCTTAAAAAATTCCTCTACCGTTGATTCAGGTTTTGCGCCACTACAGCCGGCCAATAAAGCTAGTGAGAGCATCGATATTGCGATTGATCTCCATTTTCTCATTCTCTTACTCCTCCAATTTTCAAATTGTGATCCTAAGCAACCTTCTATATGAACACCTACGGATTACCCAATCGATTAAGCAAATGCTTCTTTGACTGCATTATCACCCATTGATCGAGGCCATCATCTGATACACTGAATATCAATTACCGAGCATTCTGGAGTACGCCAATCAAGGGATATTTATTTTAATATAATTGTACCACTATACGGATGTTATTCAACATTATTAAAGGAAACTTCTGCCCAGATGACATTCAGAACTTAAAGAAGCGTATCGATACCTCATTTCATCGATCTGTGTTATAACTATATTTGGATGATTTTAGAAGAGGCTTCTAACAGTTAATAAAAATCTTCTCAAATGCATGCAAATCTTTTTTTTTTGATCCCGTTTCCTCTATACTTTGCGTATAGAAAGGGATGACTCGAAATGATGCTGACTAAGAAGGTCCGTTTGATTATTACAGACGAAACTTCCAAACTCTGCCAAGCAGCTGGCGTTGCTCGCTGGGCCTACAACTACACAATCCGAATGCAGGAAATGAACCACCGCTTCGGCGGGACGTTCATCAGCGACAATGTCCTGCGCAAGCACATCACCAAGATGAAGAAGCGCAAAAAATACGCCTGGCTGAATGAGGTCTCCAACAATGTCGTCAAACAGGCGGTCAAGGATGCCTGCAAGGCCTATAAAGCCTTCTTCAATGGGCAAGCCCAGCATCCTCGCTTCAAGACCAAACGCCGCTCCACACCGAGTTTCTACAATGACTGCGTCAAGCTGAAAGTGAAAGGCAACCGCGTCTTGTTGGAAAAGATTGGTTGGATAAAAACCAATGAACCGTTGCCCGTGGCCTGCAAATACTACAACCCGCGCATCAAGTTCGACGGCAAATATTGGTATTTGACGGTCGGCGTCGAAGTGACTCCGACTATCGTCGAATTGGACAATAGGGTTGTCGGGGTGGATGTCGGCATCAAGGAGTTGGCTGTCACCTCCGATGGCGTTTTTTACAACAACATCAACAAAACAGCCGCCGTGAGGAAAGCGGAGAAACGCCTCAAGAGATTGCAGAGGTATGCAAGTAAAAAATACAAGAAAGGAATGCCTAAATCTAAACATCTCCTAAAACTAGAAGGTAAAATCCGAAAACAACACCGACGCTTGGCCAACATCCGAACCAATCATGTCCATCAAGCAACGGCGGAGATCGTGAAATCCAAACCCTCCCGCATTGTGATGGAAACGCTGAACATCCGCGGCATGATGAAGGACAAGCATATGGCAAAGGCGGTCGCAAATCAGAAACTCTCTTTCTTCAAGCAATGCCTGCTATACAAATGCGAACTGCATGGCATTGCCTTTGTGGAAGCGGACCAGTGGTTCCCGAGCTCCAAGTTGTGCAACAACTGCGGAACGCTCAAAAAGGACCTGAAACGCAGCGACAGGGTCTATCACTGTACCTGCGGCCACCATTGCGATAGAGATCTGAACGCAAGCTACAATCTGAGGGATTACCAAGCAGTCTAACGGTAACTCGGATATGTACGATTCGTTGCATCGGAATTTACGCCCTCGGAGTGCTGCATCAAACGAAAGTAGTCCGTCAGGACCAAATCGGGCACGAAGAACAGGGAAGAAAACATAAACTAGATTTAGCTAGATTTATGGCAACGGTACCTATGCTTAAACGTTTTTTCGGTTATTATAAACCCTACAAGCATCTGTTTTTGCTTGATTTTTGTTGCGCTATTTTGGCGGCTGTCCTGGAACTTTCTTTCCCGGTCGTTGTCAACAGCGTCATTGATTCCATTTTGCCTTCCGGGCAGTGGAATTTGATTCTCTTGGTTTCGCTGGGGTTGTTGGTTTTGTACATCGTCAACACTGCGATGCAATATATCGTCGTTTATTTCGGTCACGTGCTCGGGGTCAACATCGAGACCGATATGCGCCGTGAACTTTATGGCCATATGCAGAAGCAGCCTTTCAGCTACTATGATGACCAACAGACCGGCAAATTGATGGCGCGGCTGACGACGGATCTGTTCGAAATCTCCGAAGTAGCGCATCACGGCCCTGAGGATATTTTCATCACCATCATCACCTTGTTGGGATCCTTCCTGTTGATGCTGCAGATTCATGTGCCGCTGGCGATCGCCACTTTCGTCATGATTCCTTTCATCACGATCGCGCTCGTGTTTTTCAACAAGAAAATGACGAAGATCAATACCCGCATTTTTGAAGATCTGGGTGAATTCAGCGCAGGTATCGAAGCGTCGGTCAGCGGCATCCGTGTCGTGCAGGCTTTCGCGAACGAAGCCTATGAAGCGAAACGGTTCGAGGGGCTGAATCAAGCCTATCGCCGTTCCAAGATGGCCTTCTACAAAATGATGGGCATCAGTTCTTCCTATAACTATCTGCTGATCCGGTTGATCAACCTGTTTGCGTTGTTCTTCGGCGCCTACTACACGATCCAAGGCCAACTTTCCTACGGCGAGTTCGTCGGGTTCATCCTCTTGTCCAACATTTTTGTGCGGCCGATCGAAAAAGTGAACACGATGATCGAAAGCTATCCGAAAGGCATCGCCGGTTTCAGACGCTTCACCGAAGAGTTGGACCGCACGCCGGATATTCTGGATAAACCCGGTGCCATCGAAGTGAGCCATCTTAATGGCGATATCGTCTATAGCCAAGTGTCGTTCGGCTATGACGGTTCCAAAAAAGTATTGGACAGGATCAATCTGAAGATCCGCGCTGGCGAAACTGTCGCTTTCGTCGGTCCAAGCGGCGCGGGGAAAACGACCTTATGCAACCTCCTTCCCCGCTTTTACGAAGCAACAGAAGGAACGATCACTGTCGACGGCATCAACATCCAGGATCTGACGCTGCAGTCCTTGCGCAACCAAATCGGTGTCGTGCAGCAGGATGTCTTCCTCTTCCCGGGAACCGTCAGGGAAAACATCGCCTACGGTAAATTGGATGCGAGCGATGGCGAAATCGCCCAAGCAGCCCAGATGGCCAATCTCGACAAGGTCATCGCGGAGATGCCCCTTGGATTCGATACGATGATTGGAGAGCGCGGGGTCAAATTATCCGGTGGGCAAAAGCAGCGGCTTTCGATTGCGCGCATGTTCCTGAAAAATCCGCCGATCCTGATTTTGGATGAGGCGACTTCCGCGCTGGATACCGAGACCGAGCAAGTCATCCAGGAATCCTTGGATAACTTATCTAAAGGTCGGACGACATTGATCATCGCGCACCGTTTGACGACCATCAAGCATGCCGATCGGATCATCGTCGTCGATGAACAAGGGATTTCCGAACAGGGATCACACAAGGAATTGTTGGCTCAGGACGGAACCTACCGCCGCTTGTATGAAGCCCAGTTCCTGGGGATCGACCAGTAGTGAAACAGTCCCTTCTATTTGGGAATTGACCATTAATGCCCAGAAATAACCCGTCAAAACCCTTTTGACGGGGAAAACCAGTTCAAATCACAGTCTGAAAACCCGCCAAAACGACCTTGGCGGGGAAAAATGTCCGCGGACCGCGCGAGATCCCCCGCCAAACCCATTTTGGTGGGGGATTCCACAACCAAATTTGAGCCTCAGAGCATACAATCATATGTCCAAACCAAAAAACCAGAACCGCAACCCGTCGATTGGGTTGCAGTTCTGGTTTTATCAATGCTTCATTTCGGAAAGACCGCCAGCCTGTTCTTGGACATGGAAACTACCTGCACCGGCTTAGCATAAAAATCATTCAGGATATCCTCTTTCAGCAAGTCGCTTGTTTTGCCTGTCTTGTGGATGGAACCGTCCTTCAGCAGCATCAGTTTCTTGAAGCAAGGCAGGATTTCCTCGGTGTGGTGGCTGACATAGATCATCGTTGGCCCTTCAGGCTCATCGGCGATTCGCTGGATATCCTCCAGAAGTTTTTCTTTTGCGAATAGGTCCAGGCCATTGCAGGGCTCGTCCAAAATCAGTATTTCCGGTTCGGCCATCAAAGCGCGCGCTATCAAAATGATCTGCTGTTGCCCTTGGGACAGGATGCCGTAGCGAAACCCGATCAATTCTTTGCCGCCGCATTTGATCAAGAGCTCCAGCGCCTGTTGTTTTTCAGCTTCAGTCGGGATGGTCCAGACGCCTATCGAAGCGAATTTCCCGCTCAAGACGATGTGTTCGGCGATGTCGTTGGGATTCAGCTGTTGCTGCAGGGCCGAGCTGACCCAGCCTATCCGTTTGCGCAACTCGGGGATGGCCGTCTGCCCGAAAGTCTCGCCCAACACGACCAGTTTGCCGCTGCTGGGCCACAGATAGCCGTTCAAGAGTTGCAGCAAGGTTGTCTTGCCGGAGCCGTTCAAGCCGAGTATGGCCCAATGCTCGCCTTTTTTGGCGTGCCAATTGATGTCGTTCAAAATTTTCCGTTTTTCGCGAATGACGTTCACGTGGTCGAATCTGATCATTCCATCACCCCATCTATAGTTTTGTGGTCATTAGGTATCTTTATTGCGAATATACCACATTTGCCCCATCCGGAAAAGGCTTTCGTCATCGTGTGCCCTGCGCAACAAAATAATGAGAAAAGCATCGCATCACACCGCAATGTCATCTATACTATAGAGTGAGGTGGAAAATGTATGGAACAGAATAAAGAAAAAGTATCCTTAATCATAGAAGGAGGCGCCATGCGGGGCGTCTTTTGCGCAGGAATCATCAGCACTTTGCTGCGTCAAGAAATCTACTTGGATTATGTCATCGGTGTCTCTTCCGGATCGGCCAATGGCATCAATTATGTCAGCCGGGACCTGACCCGCACGAAAGCTTCATTTGTTGATATCGCCGCCAATCCGGCCTTTTCGGGAATGAAATATTTGCTCAACGGACAAGGTTATTTCAATACCAAATATATTTATGAGGATGCAATCACGACCGATATCCCCTTTCAATTCGAGACATTCAAGCAAAATCCAACTTCCATGAAAATCGTTGTCACGGATATGGAAACCGCAAAACCTGTTTATTTCGATAAGGATGACATCGCAACCAGTGCAGAATTGGGTCTCAAAATCAGGGCATCATCCACTGTACCTTTGCTGATGCCCCCAACCCAAATCAATGGCAAATACTATCTGGACGGCGGTATCGTCGACTCGCTTCCGATTGAAAAAGCGATCGCTGACGGCAACCAAAAGCACGTGATTCTCCTTACGCGGCCGCGTGGCTATATCAAGGAAAAGCAGCGCTTCAGCGCCATCATCCGGCGCCATCTGCGGGCTTATCCCGAAGTTGTTGCAGCCATCGAACAGCGGCATATCGCCTACAACCGATCGATGGCGTTGATCGAGCAATTGGAACATGAGAACAAGGCATTTGTCATTGCGCCTGACCAGCTTTCCATAGGCAGGATGGAACGGAACGTGCAGCGTCTGGATGCTTATTATCAGTATGCCGAAAGGGCCGCGGAAAGGCAGCTGCCTGAGTTGCAGGACTTTTTGTCAAGCCGGTGAAGCGCACAAAAAAATCGTCCGGCACGTTCATTTTGGACAATTATTAGAAATAAGTGAAAATAATATGAAAATTACCGTTGACACTCTCATGTAAATCTTATATGATTATATCAATCACTTAAGCAATAACAAATCCATATAGAAATCAGGTATCCCATATGAAAACGATGAATCCACTAAACATTATTATCGTCTTAATGATCTAGGAGTTAAACACTGTAGAAATTTTTTACAGATTGTTTAAGTCCTATTTGTGGTAATCAAATGGGATGAAGCATCCCATCATTGACTGATGAGGATGCTTTTTTTTATTCATATTGCGGACAGTCATAGGAAAAACGAGAAATGGGGAGATAAAAATGGAATCCGAAATGAAAACTAAAACAAAAAAAGGCGTAACCCTTCTTGTTGAAGCGTTGAAAAATGAAGGTGTCGAAGTTCTGTTTGGTTACCCAGGCGGCGCTGTCCTGCACATCTATGATGAATTCTACAAATCCGAATCGAATCATGTTTTGACGAGACACGAGCAAGGCGCGGTCCATGCAGCTGACGGTTATGCCCGTGCTACCGGCAAACCTGGCGTCTGTATCGTTACAAGCGGACCCGGCGCAACGAATGCTTTGACCGGAATCGCGACCGCTCAAATGGATTCCATTCCATTGATTGTGATCACTGGCCAAGTGCATGAGGCAGGCATCGGTAAAGACGCTTTCCAGGAAACTGACATGATTGGCATGACCACACCTGTTACAAAATACAACTATCAAGTGCGTGATGCCAAAGATATCCCGCGCATCATCCACGAAGCTTTCTACCTGGCGAATACAGGCAGAAAAGGACCGGTTGTCATCGATATCCCGAAAAATATCGGTGTCCAGGAAGTGGAATGTGAAGACTGCACAGAAAATATCGGTCCAGTAAGAAACCTGCCGGGCTACAATCCGGAATGTTTGCCCGTACCGGAACAGGTCGCAAAAGTGAACGAAGCGATTGCAGCCAGCAAAAAACCAATCATTTTGGCCGGTCAAGGCGTTATTCACGCACAAGCTGAGAAAGAACTGTTGGCTTTTGCGGAATACTACCAAATTCCCGTTGTGAACACGTTGTTGGGTCTGGGAAGCTTCCCCGTCAAACATGAGCTTGCGTTAGGTATGGGCGGCATGCACGGCTCCTACGCCTCAAATATGGCTTTGATGGAGTGCGACTTGCTTCTCAACTTCGGCGCACGTTTCGATGACCGTGTCGCAAGCGATCCAACCAATTTTGCCCCGGAGGCTGTCATTGTCCATGTTGACATCGATAATGCCGAAATCGGCAAGATCATGCACACTGATATCCCAGTATTGTCTGATGCCAAATTGGCGTTGCTGATGCTGAATGACACGAAGCTGGCAGAAGTGCCTGATCACTCGGTTTGGTTCAATCACGTTATGGACAACAAAAAGCAACACCCTTTCCGTTACGAAAAATCCGATACGTTCATCAAACCGCAACATGTAGTCGAGTATATCGGCGAATTGACGAATGGTGAAGCCATTGTCGTAACGGACGTTGGCCAGCACCAAATGTGGGCGGCTCAATATTATCCTTTCACGCGTGGTAAACAATTGCTGACAAGCGGTGGCTTGGGAACGATGGGCTTCGGTATTCCGGCAGCTATCGGTGCTAAAATGGCTTACCCTGATAAAACGGTTGTCTGCTTCGTCGGAGACGGCGGCTTCCAGATGACCAACCAGGAATTGGCGATTCTGAACGCCAATAGGCTGGACGTGAAGTACTTTATTCTTAATAACGAAGTACTGGGCATGGTTCATCAATGGCAACATCTTTCCTACGACGGCCGCTTCTCCCATTCCGAGATTCCGGATTCGCCTGACTTCGTTAAACTTGCTGATGCTTACGGCATCACAGCTGCGAGAGTATCCGATCCCGATGAAGTGGATGAAGCGATCCAGACAGCTTTGGACTATCCTGGTCCTTATGTCTTGGATATCCTGATTTCCAAAGATGAACTGGTACTCCCTATGGTTGCCAGCGGCAGGCCAAATAACGAAATGAAAGGTGTGTAGGACAATGCTAAGATTAATCCAAACCAAAGTCGTGAATAAGCCCGGCGTATTGAACCGCATCACGCAAGTTATCCTGAAGCCGCAATACAACATCGATACTTTGACGCTGACCGGTACGGAAGATTATGACGTATCCTTGATCACTGTCGGCATCAACTTCGATACCTTGGCTGCCGCTGAACTGTTGACGAAACAGTTGGAAAAACAAGTCGACGTCATCAGCGCAACCGACATCACCGAAAAACGTTTAGGCATAAGAGCTTAAACGCAACCAACCGCACTACCCTACTGACCGAATCAAATTGCTTAAAAAGCATTGAGAATATAAAAAAAATAAGGAGGTCATTTCAATATGACTAAAGTATACTACGATCAAGACGTAACAGTAAAAGCACTAGAGGGCAAAAAAATCGCCGTTATCGGATATGGTTCTCAAGGACATGCACATTCACAAAACCTACGCGACAACGGTAATGATGTCATCATCGGAATCCGTGCAGGTAAATCTGCAGACAAAGCAAAAGAAGACGGATTCGAAGTATTCTCTGTTGCTGAAGCAACAAAACAAGCTGACGTAGTAATGATCCTTATCCCTGATGAGCAACAAGCTGACGTTTATGCAGCTGAAATCGCTCCTAACTTAGAAGCTGGAAATGCCATCGCATTCGGTCACGGATTCAACATCCATTTCGGTACGATCACACCTGCTGCTGATATCGATGTATTCATGGTTGCTCCAAAAGGCCCAGGCCACATGGTTCGTCGTCAATTCGCTAAAGGATCGGCAGTACCTGCTTTGTTCGCAGTCTACCAAGATGCAACAGGCAACGCAAGAGACCTCGCTCTTGCTTGGACACAAGGAGTCGGCGCAACACGTGTAGGCGTTTTGGAAACAACATTCAAAGAGGAAACTGAAACTGACTTGTTCGGTGAGCAAGCTGTATTGTGCGGCGGAACAACGCACTTGGTTCAAGCAGGTTTCGAAACATTGGTCGAAGCTGGCTACCAACCAGAAATCGCCTATTTCGAAGTGTTGCACGAATTGAAATTGATTGTTGACTTGATGTATGAAGGCGGCATGGAAAAAATGCGCTACTCCATCTCAAACACGGCTGAATTCGGTGATTACGTTTCAGGACCTCGCGTCATCACTTCTGATGTGAAAGACCGCATGAAAGACGTTTTGACTGACATTCAAACTGGCGCGTTCGCAAAACGCTTCACTGACGATTACAAAGCTGGCTTCCCTGACTTCCACGCAATGCGCGCTGAGCAACAAGGCCACCAGATCGAAGCAGTCGGTGCTGAATTGCGTAAAATGATGCCTTTCGTGAATGAACAACAATAATGAATCAGATGTAGGTTGAGAGCATCCTTATTTTTAAGCCTTCTCTCTTCATCATTGTATTCAATAGATTAGGAGCAGATAGAATGACGGATGAGTTAGTGAACAAAGAAGACGTGCTTAAAGCATATAAAGTACTGCGCAACGTGGTCAAGCAGACCCCTTTGCAGCATGATGCGTATCTATCGCAGAAGTATCATGCCAATATCTTTTTGAAACGGGAGGACCTACAGATCGTCCGATCCTTCAAATTGAGGGGTGCTTATTATGCGATTTCGCAGCTGAGCGAAGCCGAAACGGAGAACGGAGTAATCTGTGCCTCCGCCGGCAATCATGCCCAAGGAGTAGCCTATACCTGCAACCATCTGGGTATCAAAGCGACCATCTTCATGCCATCGACAACCCCTTCCCAAAAAATTGACCAAGTCCGTTATTTCGGAAAGGATTATGTTGAAATCAAACTGATCGGAGATACTTTCGACGAGTCGAATAAAGCTGCCCATAGCTATGCAGAAGAACACAAGCTGACTTTCATTGAACCTTTCAATGATCGCAATGTGATTGCCGGGCAAGGCAGTTTGGCAGTGGAAATTCACCAGGATCTCGTGGCAGAGGGAGAAACGGCTGATATGGTATTCGCTGCAATCGGCGGAGGCGGTTTGATTTCAGGCATCAGCAGCTACATGAAGGAAGCCATGCCAGAAACAAAAATCATCGGTGTGGAGTCCTTGGGCGCCCCAGGTATGAAAGCTTCGCTTGATGCGGATAAAGTCACGACTTTGACTGATATTGATAAATTCTGTGATGGGACAGCCGTAGCGACTGTCGGTGACTTGACTTTCAGACACTGCCAAAAAAATGTCGATGACATTCTGGTCGTTCCTGAAGGACAAGTTTGCGGAACCATCATCGATTTATACACTAAACAAGCGATTGTAGCGGAACCATCCGGCGCACTATCCGTTTCTGCCTTGGAACAATACAAAGATGAGATCAGAGACAAAACGGTCGTCTGCATCGTCAGCGGCGGTAACAACGATATCAATCGGATGGCTGAAATTGATGAACGCTCCCTACTCTATCAAGGTCTGAAGCACTACTTCATCGTGAACTTCCCGCAGAGGGCCGGCGCGCTGAAAGAGTTCGTGAATGACATATTGGGCGGCAACGATGACATCACCAAGTTCGAATATACGAAAAAAGTCCATCGCAGCGAAGGACCTGTACTGATCGGAATCTTGTTGAAAAATAAGGACGATATCGAAGGCTTGCTCAGCAGGCTCGAAAAATTCGATCCGCATTACATTTCGGTTAACGAGAATTCCAAACTGTATTCTTTCTTGATCTGATTTCGACTAATTTCATACAGTAAGTTAGAGACTGACGCAAGCCAATTAAGAGGCTTGCGTCAGTTTTTTGGTTGGGTTGTTTGGGTTGTTACGGATTGCGGACTGGCCCATCCTTGTGCGGCCGAAAACCATGAATAACTGCGAAGTATTCATGGTTTCGGCATGGATATCACAGGAAAGCATGAATATCTGCTAAGTATTCATGTTTAGGGACCAAAATGTTACCGAAAAGATGAATAAAACCAAAGAATTCATCTTTTTGGCCCCGAGCCCCATATCTCCGCTAACTATCCATGGCCCTCACGCTCTTCAGAAACCCAAAGAAGGGCCGACTCTCAACAACCGAGTCGGCCCTTCTTTAGGTTCTAAACATTCTTATTCTTCGATATATGCTCGGCTCAGGTCAAATTCATTTCCAACAGAATTGAAGATGATGCCCTTCAAATTAGGATTTCTGAGCTGTGTCTCTGCTTCTTGGTAAAGCGGGATGATTGCTGCATCTTCCATGATAAGCTTGTGAGCAGCCATCAAGTCAGCCCAGCGCGCTTCAGGGTCGTTTGCATTTGTTGTTTTTGAAGAATCGATCAAAGCATCAAATGCCGCATTCGCATATTGGCCTTCGTTATAAGCGGATGTGCTGTACAACAAGTCCATGTAGTTGATTGCGTCGGCGAAATCCGCTCCCCAACCGGTTTGCAACAAGTCGAACTCGTCTTGGTTTGCTAATTCCAAACGGTTTTTCTTCGGTACATTGCGCAATTCTACAGTGATGCCTTCCAAGTTGTTTTGGATTTGGCCTTGGATATATTGGCTGATTTTTTTGTTCTTTTCATCATCATCCCCAACTAAAGAGAAAGTGATTTCTTCTACGCCTAATTCAGCTTTAGCTTCGGCCAAAAGCGTTTTTGCTTGTTCCAGATCATAGTCCAGGTAAGAGCCGGCTTCAGCAGCAAAATCTTCACCCGTCGTCGGGTTGCTTACAAAATCAGCTGGCAGGAAGCCACCGATGGCTGTCGAACCGTCACCGATGACACTATCAACCAATTCATCGCGATTGATGACAAGTCCGATGGCAGCTCGCAGCTTCGCATTTTGCAGGTAGACGTTATCGTGGTTGAATTCGATATATGCTGTGCGGGCTTTTTTCTGAACGACTACGTTAGGATCAGTCGCCAATTGTTTAACCAATTCGCCGGTCACTTGTGCATTGTCGACTGATCCTTGCTGGAACAAGTTCACGACAGTGCTTGTTTCTTTGATTACCTGAACGTTGACTTCTTCCAACTGCACTTCGTCAGCAGCATAGTAATCTGCGTTCTTCACCAGATCCCAAGTCAGGCCAGTGCCATCCCAGTTCTCGATTGTGAAAGGTCCGTTTGCCAATATATTTTCACTGCTTGTTCCATACTTATCGCCTTTTTCAGTCACGAATGCCTCGTTTTGCGGGAAGAACGCGCTGAAAGCCAATAACGATTCGAAGTATGGCGTCGGTTGCGTCAACTCGATGGTGATTTCAGTGTCACTGACTGCCGTTACCCCCAATTTTTCAGGGTCCATTTCTCCAGCCATGATCTCATTGGCGTTCTTGATGGTCTCAGCCAAGTAAGCGTAGGATGCGCCCGCTTCTGGATCCACCAATCTTTGCCAAGCGAACACGAAATCGTTCGCTGTAACAGGCTCTCCGTTTGACCAAACTGCATCATCACGGAGTTTATAAGTATAAGTCAAGCCATCTTCCGATACAGTACCTGCTTCCGCAGCGATCGCGGGAACGGGCTTTCCGTCCGCATCGATTTTTAACAAGCCTTCGATGGCGTGGCTGATGTAGTTTGAACTGTTGATGTCCGTCATCAGCGTTGTATCCAACGTGGCCAATTCTGTAGGTGCCGTATAATTGACAACTTGTCCGCCAGTACTTTCACTTGTTGAATTTGTTGCGCTGTCGTCCGTTGCGCCGTCTCCTCCGCAAGCAGCCAAGATGATCGCTGTTGTTGCTAAAATGAAAGAACTTCTCAATCTCCTCATGTAACTCTCCCCTTTTTCTCTTCGTATTTTAATATTATACTACAAAGAATCAGTATATTCCATAAAATATGGAGATTATTATCATAAAAAATTCATAAAACCTTCATTTCATTAATTTTTTATGGCAAAAAAGCCCGGAACAAGTTCCGGACTTTTTGTATCAGTAATTTTCGTATTTTGCTTTCAACACGGGAACATCGGACTCGCGGCAATAAACAAAGTGCCCTGGAACGATTTCTCGCATCGCTTCCGGCTCACCATTCTCTTCACGGGGAACATAAGTGAAGCGCGTGCGGTTGCGCTCATAAACCGGATCCGGCAGCGGTATGGCCGATAACAGGCTTTCCGTATAAGGATGTAAAGGTTTGTTGTAAACGTCGTCTGCGGGCGCTAATTCGACCAATTTGCCGAAGTACATAACACCGATACGGTTGCTGATGTACTTGACCATCGATAGATCATGCGCGATGAACAAGAAAGTCAGCTTTTGTTTTTTCTGCAATTCCATCAGCAAGTTGACTACTTGGGCCTGAATGGATACGTCCAAAGCGGAAATGGGCTCATCGGCAATGATGAGTTTTGGATTTACAGCTAAGGCTCTGGCGATTCCGATACGCTGTCTTTGGCCACCTGAGAACTCATGCGGATAACGGGAGGAATGATCTTTGTTCAATCCAACCAAATCCAACAATTCCGCAACCCGATCATCAACTTCCTTCTCGGTAGTCGCAAGTCCATGAATTTTTAATCCTTCCGCAACGATATCGCGGACTTTCATACGGGGGTTCAAAGATGCGTAAGGATCTTGGAAAATCATTTGCATGTCTTTTCGGAAAGCCAATTGCTCTTTTCTATCATGTAGCGTATGGATTTCGGTACCGTCAAAAAATATTTCACCGGACGTAGGGTTGTACAAACGGATGATTGCACGACCAGTTGTCGTTTTTCCACAACCGGATTCACCTACCAAGCCCAGTGTTTCACCTTCATATATGTCAAAGGAAACATCATCAACAGCTCGGACTTCATTCTTTGTGCCGACATTGAAATACTGCTTCAAATTTTTTACTTCCAGAATCTTTTTCTGTCCTGTTGTGTCATACATTACAGCAGACCTCCTTTCTCGGTTATTTTAGAATCGATGTCCGGGTCTTTGCCATGAGGCAAAACAGCCGGTTCTTTATCGGCGGTGTCCATCACTTTCAATTCATCCGATGGCGCAAGGTTCATTTTTGAGAAAGTTGCACGTCGATTCATGATGCCCTCTGGCGGATTCACGGACGGTGCGTCGGGATGCAACAGCCAGGTTGCAGCCGCATGGGTATCGGATACCTTAAAGAACGGCGGATCGTACAAAGTATCGATTTTCATCGCATACTCGCTCCGGGGAGCAAAAGCATCACCATTTGGAGGATCCAACAAATCAGGCGGTGTTCCAGGGATCGCATATAGCGTTCCTTGCGTATCCAGTGTAGGCATTGAGCTCAATAGACCCCATGTATACGGATGTTGCGGATTATAGAAAATTTCATCCACAGTCCCTACTTCGACGATTTTGCCGGCATACATGACGGCAACGCGGTCTGCGACATTCGCCACCACTCCCAAGTCATGGGTGATGAAAATGATTGATGTCTTGATTTTTGTTTGCAAATCCTTCATCAATTCCAGGATTTGCGCTTGGATCGTAACGTCAAGTGCTGTAGTCGGTTCATCCGCAATCAAAATATCTGGGTTGCAGCCCAAGGCGATTGCGATAACGATCCGTTGACGTTGTCCACCCGAAAATTGGTGGGGATACTGTTTCATTCTTTTGGCAGGATTCGGGATGCCTACAAGCTGCAACAATTCTTCAGCTTTTTTATAAGCTTCATCTTTGCTGATGTTTTGGTGCTTGATGATCGGCTCAGCGATTTGCTTGCCGATTTTTTGAGTCGGGTTCAAAGAAGTCATCGGATCTTGGAAAATCATTGCGATTTCTGAACCGCGGATTTTTTGCATTTCTTTCTCGGTTTTGTGGACTAAATCTTCGCCTTTGAACAAGATCTCTCCGTGTTCGATGTTGGCGTTGTTTGCCAACAGACGCATGATACTACGGCTAGTCACTGATTTACCAGAGCCGGATTCACCAACGATGGCTAATGTTTCACCCGGCTTCAGGTCAAAACTGACGCCACGGATAGCTTTTACTTTACCTGCATAGGTATCAAAAGTAATTTGTAGGTCTTTTACTTCCAATATATTTTCCATCTGGTTACCTCCTAATCTCTCATTTTTGGATCGAACGCGTCACGAAGTCCATCAGCCAATAAGTTGAAGCAAATCATGATGACGCTCATGATGCCGGCTGGATACCACATCAGATGCGGCAAGAAACGGAATGTTTTGTAGCCATCGTTGATCAATGTACCAAGCGATGCATTCGGAGCGGGAATACCGATACCGATAAAGCTCAGGAATGCTTCGAAGAAGATTGCCGATGGAATCGAGAACATAACTTGAATGATGATGACGCCAGCCAAGTTAGGCAGGATGTGCCTGAAGGCGATTTTCATCGGTGACTGGCCTAACGTACGGGCTGCCAAAATGTATTCTTGATTTTTCAGTTTTAATGTTTGCGCTCGTACGACACGCGCCATCGAAAGCCATTCAGTCAATGCCAGAGCAATGATGATGGAGCTGATGCCGGGCTTCAAAACAAGCAGCATCAAAATAACGACTACCAAGTTCGGAACGCCGGAAAGGATTTCCAGAATACGTTGCATGATATTGTCGACTTTTCCGCCCAACCAGCCGGAAGTCAGACCATAAACAACACCAAGCGTCAAGTTGAATAAAGCTGCCATAAAAGCAATGAACAGAGACACGCGGGTACCATACAGGATCCGCGACAACAAATCGCGTCCCAGGCTGTCCGTACCGAGATAGTAATAGACGTCCTCTGGAACATTGGATGCTTCGTACTTGTCGATGACTACGCCATTCTGTTTCACGGTCCCATTCAGTCCATTGATGTCGATGCCGGGAATCTTCGGCGGCATGTTAGCATACTGGACAGTTTGCGCATTCGGGTCATGCGGTGCGATGACAGGAGCCAACAAACTGGACATACTGATGATGATCAAGATGATCAAGCTAACCATCGCAACCTTGTTTTTCTTCAGACGGCGCCAAGAATCCGCCATGAAACTCAGGGAAGGCGCTGAGATTTTTTCTTTATCCTGCATACTTGATTCGGATGCCGATTCGAAAAGATCTTTCGTGATTGTCGGCATAGCTGAAGTATTGCGTAATTCATTTTCACTCATGCTTATTCCCCTCCTTCTGTAGCGACTCGGATACGAGGGTCGATGATACCATAAAGGATGTCAACCAACAAAATGACGATTACCAACATGGTCGAATACATCATCGTGACGCCCATGATTGTCGGATAATCATTCGTCAGGATTGATTTTACGAATTGTTCACCGATGCCAGGGATGGCAAAAATATTTTCAACAACCATCGAACCGGTCATCAAACCGACTGTCATCGGGCCAATGATGGTGACCAACGGAATCAGCGCATTACGGATACCGTGTTTGAATGCGACTTCCCAACGGCTCAGGCCTTTTGCCCGCGCGAGTTCTACATAATCGCTTCCCAATACATCAACCATTTCGGTTCGCATGAATCGGGCAGAGTCGGCCAGCGGCGAAATGCTCAACGCTATCGTTGGCAGAATCGAAGAGCGGAAGCCTTCATTCCACAAAGCGATCGGTAACACTTTCAACCAAACTCCGAATACCAATTGCAGAATAACAGCAAAAACAAAGTTAGGAATCGAACGGCCGACGATGGCTGTCAAAGTGGCTACTGTATCCACCCAAGTCCCCTGTCTCATCGCTGCGATCACACCCAGCACAATACCGAGGATCGTCCCTATAATAACTGCTTGAAGCCCTAATTGCATGGAGGGTCCTATTCTGCTGCTCAGCAAATCCGTAACCGGAGTATTGTTGAACTGGAATGAAACACCCATGTCTCCACGTAATAGTCCAAAAATGTAGACTGCGTATTGGACCAAAATCGGTTTATTCAGTCCATACTTCTCATTCATGATAAAAATTTGTTCCTCAGATAACTTGTCTTGGTTACTGTATGGTGTACCCGGCAAAGCTTTCATCAGAAAAAAAGTTATCGATGCAATCAAAAACAACGTAATTGCCATATATAAAATACGCTTGCCGATGTACTTTGCATAACTTTTCATCGTTTGTCATCCTCCATTATTTAGTTTTTTTGTAAATAGCACCTGATAGTATATCATATTTAAATATACAAAAAAGAAAATGAACACCAAATCAAATCATATTTTAATTGAGTTTTCTTTCTTTTTTTTGTACATTTAAAATTGAGAAAACAAAAAGGAGCCAAAATAAGTGAACTTCACAAAAAAAAACGCACTTGTCTCATTATTCATTTTTATATGTGCACTGGTTTATCAACTGATTAAATACGGATCCTTAAGCTGGACCGGAACATCCAACATCCTGTTTATGATAGCGGGGCTTTTGTTGATCATCGGTTTATCCGGACTTGTGTTGGCTTCCGGAAGTTTCGATTTCTTTCACTACAGCGTCAGAAAAACGCTCAGAAGAGAACCAAAGGAGGATGGCTTCAGGGAACCATTGGATCCGCAAGCTCTATCATCTTCAGTCGGAAAAAGTTATCAAAATGTCCTGACTATCGGCTTGTTGTTGCTGGGGATCAGCGTTGTCTGTCTCTGGGATTACATTTTATAAATAAAACATCCATCTGGCATGAATGTATGCCAGATGGATTTTTTATTGCCTTAATTAATCCACGTTCTGTGTTCCAGAATTTGAAGCCCATTTGTATGAGTAGTCAGCACCGACTAAGTGCTCGCCCAAATCTGTGACATACGGTTTTTGCAGAACTGCATAAGAACGTTGATACAGAGGAGCGATACCCGCATCTTCCATCAAGATCTTTTCAGCAGCAAGCAGGCTAGCCCATCTTGCATCAAGGTCAGTCACGTTTGTGCGTGCTTCATCGATCAAAGCATCGTATTCAGCGTTGGAGTAACCGGATTTATTGTTGCCGTTCTCTGTCTGGAACAATTCCAGGAAGTTGATCGGGTCAGCATAGTCAGCTCCCCATCCGGATAATGAGATATCATATTCGCCGGCAGTATCAGCTTCAAGACGGACTTTGAAAGGTACATTACGCAAAGTTACAGTCAATCCAGGCAGGTTTGTCTGCAATTGGCTTTGCAGGAATTCAGAAGAACGTTTCGCGTTTTCAGTATCATCGCTCAACAATTCCAAAGTGATTGATTCAACACCCAACTCAGCCAAGCCTTTTTCGAAGTATGTTTTAGCTTCTTCAGCGTTGAATGTCAAAAGATCGCCATTTTGTTCACGGTAATCTTCTCCTGTTGAAGGATCCAAAGCAAGTTTTTCAGGAACCAATCCGTTTGCAGGAATAGAACCGTTTTGTAATACCACATCAGCATATGCTTGTTTGTCGAATGCCATAGCTAAAGCTTTACGGATATTAGCATTCAGTAAAGGTGTATTTTCTCTTTGTTGGTTGAATTTCAAGTAGAATACAGTAGAAGTCGGCATTGTGTGCATTTCAGCATCGCCGGTTCTTTGTGATACGTACTCACCAGTCAAAATCATACGGTCGATAGCGTCTGTATCATACAGATTCAAAGCAGTGGAAGTTTCTTTTATTACCTCTACATTGATTGCATCCAATTTTACAGCGTCTTTATCCCAATACTCTGCATTTGGTTCATAAGTCCATGATAAGCTGGCTGCATCCCAGTTAGCTAATACAAATGGTCCGTTGTACAATAAAGCATCGCTGCTTAATGCGTATTGGTCGCCTTGTTCTTCAACAAATGCTTGATTTTGAGGGAAGAACATCGCTAAAGTCAACAGATCTTTGAAGTATGGCACCGGAGAAGCTAATGTGATTTCCAGTGTTTTTTCGTCGATCGCTTTGACACCCAATTCTTCAGGCCCAACTTCGCCAGCCATGATTTCAGTTGCGTTAGCGATAACGCCGTCCATCATGTAAGAATATGAAGCAGCCGATGCAGGATCAACCAATTTGCGCCATGAATAAACAAAGTCTGCTGCCGTTACAGGCTCACCGTTTGACCAGTTTGCTTCATCACGGATAGTGAAAGTGTAGACCAAACCGTCTTCGCTGACTGTAGGATCTTCTGCTGCGATTCCTAATTCAACCGTTCCGTCCAAACCTTGGCGGTACAGACCTTCGTTTACGTTGCTTAAAGCAGTAAATGCAACTGTATCTGTAGCCTGCACAGAATCCATTGTAGGAATTTCAGCGCTTTCAACCAGATTTAACACCTGACCACTGCCGTTCGCACCTGCAGACTCTGATGAATCGGCCGTGCTTCCCTCTCCGCCGCATGCAGCTAATACAAGTGCGGAGCTTAAAGATAATAACACTAAAGATGAAAGTTTCTTGTTGCTCATATTTCTTTTCCCCCATTCCCTCTGTTTCTATAATTTCTATAGTAAGATTAATTATAGTTCTGACT
>ERZ1023652.40-NODE-40-length-30156-cov-8.377735_pt1 | contig 30156 bp, 26 predicted proteins | sample MGYA00520879_ERZ1023652 | MGnify/ENA primary metagenome ERZ1023652 (study PRJEB33180, sample SAMEA4044469) | wastewater metagenome | place: Denmark | collected 2016-04-02 | study: EMG produced TPA metagenomics assembly of the PRJEB13832 data set (Local surveillance...
AGGAGTAGTTGTAGGAAAATCAAAAGAAACAGTGGCAGTAATTGTTATGGATGAAAAATTTGATAATTTAACATCAAGAGAAAAACATTTATAGTTAAAGAGAGTTTAACACAAAAAGGGACGATATAATCTTCCCTTTTTATAATATAAGATTATAATAAATAACTAGGAGAAAGATATGAGAAAAATACTTATAATAATAGCAATATTTTCAGTTACCATTTTGTCGTTTTCAAAACAATGTGATAGAAAAGTAGCACTACAAATGTATAAAACTGTTAAAGTTTTGGATTTATCAGGTAAAGTTATAAACTATCTAGATGAAAGTGGAGCAGAATTAGCTTTTGTAGCAAGAAAAAGAGCGGAAAAAAATCACGGAATAGATTATACGCATATCGGAATTGCATGGAAACAAGATGGAAAATGGACTGTAACTAATCTATTAGAAGAATGTATAGATCCCAAAAAAGCAGCTCTTTATGATGATGGAGTGGCTATCTTTTATGGTTCTGCTAAAGTATATGATGCCCTAATCCTAATTCCTTCAGAGAAAACACAAAGAGAATTTAAAGAGGTTGTTATTAACAAAAAGATAGATAAAATTTTTGATGAGAAATATTCGATAAACACTAATGTGTGGAAAGATGAATATCAAAACTGTGTTCAATTTGTTCTAGAAGCTTACGGATATTACAAAAGTGGTGAAAAGTATACAACTCGAAAAGAAGTTATAAGTTGGCTTAAAGAGAATGATTTTCAACCAGAGAAAGTAAAAGTAAATTGGTTTGAGAGAACACTAGGGCCTTTAATTTTACCTAATATAAATATGGATGATCACAAAGATAGAGAGAAAAGTAATATTATAGAAGTTGCTTCACCAAGAAAAGTTGTGGAATTCATAAAAAAATTAGAGCCAGAGAGTACTATTTATGAAATAAAAGATGAGAATAGCACAAAATAAAATAAGCTATCCAAACTGAACTGTTGTTCGCGTTGGATAGCTTTTCTATTTTTAAAAATTAATATTAATATGGTCTAAAAAATCTAATTACTTTCTTAAATGAATAATCTTCGCCTTTTAGCCATTTAGTTGTTGCAATAGCTTTTGCAGTAACAAATAAAGCTATTAATGCAATGAAAATAAATAGTATTATAAATAATAAAGGTGAATTTCTATTTTTAACTAATAATAGAAATGTATTTAGTCCAGAGACATATAGTGTTAGCACCAATGAAGCAGTGAACTCTAAATTTAAAATCTCACACAATATTTTTTTTGTTTGCTCAGGCATCTTTTTTCTACCTATGTGCACAAGAAAAAGTGCAAAGAAAGGAATTAACCATCCTAAAAGAAGAATCCTTTTATTGTATTTTGTAACTTTTTCTTTAGTATAAGATCTACTTACATCATTTGTAGGCGTAGAAATAACTTTTGATTTTAATTTTCTCAACTATCTCACCTATTTCATTTCTTCATTTTTTATAAGCTTCCATACATTTGGAAGAATTGTAACCATTAAGATAGCTTTTATTGAATCTCCTACTATAAATGGATATAAACCTAATGCAAAAACATTTTTATTAGGTAGAAATAATGATAATTGTATTAATCCACACGCATAAAGTATAATTTCTCCAATTATTATAGTTAAGAATAATTTTGAATATGATTTAGTGAATCCTTTTTCTGATAAGTAACCACAAACAATTGCGATAAGTAAGAATCCAATTATATATCCACCAGTTGGTAAAAGAAATGGAAATCCAAATTTACCTCCAGAAAAAATAGGTGCTCCCATTGATCCTGCTGCAATATAACTAACAAGCGTTGTTGTAGCTAATTTTCTTCCATATACAAGTGCTATTAAGAAAACAGCAAGTGTTTGTCCTGTAATTGGGATTGGTGTGAATGGTAAATTAACTGAAAATTGTGCCATCACAGATAAAAATAGAACTCCTGAAACAACAAGGATAATATTTCTAAAAAGTTTAGAATGTGCTGTGTTTACTTCAAATAAATTGTTGATTAATAAATTTTTGTTCATAAAACCTCCTAATAGATTTTCTTTATACCATACTTTACTAGAAAAATAGATAAAAGTCAAGATTAATAACGATTGTTATTGCAAAGTGCTGCAATAATCTGTTCTTTATGATTGACAAATAGTACAAAAAATGTTAGTGTTTTCAAATAGTGACTAATGAGTCAAAAAATAAAAAAGATGGAAAGAGTGATATAATTTGAAAAAAATAATACTTACATTGGCATTTATATCAACAGTGAGCTGTATTAAAGTGCCTGTAATAGAGAGAAACCCTGTGATAAATAATCCTGGGAATGAAACGAGTCAGAACACAGAGAAGGACATAAATCTAGAATTCAATTCAGATAAATGGTGGCAATCATTAAATGATGATAATCTTAACGCAATTGTAGATTTAGTACTGGAAAATAATAAATCAGCAGTGATTTCAAAGTTAAACATAGACAAAGCATCAGAAGCCATAAACCTTGCTAAGTCTGGTCAAGGATTAAGTGTAGGTCTAGGTGCAAATTATAGTGGAATAATGACAGATTCCCAAGGACAAAGACAAATAACTGATGAGAAATTTAGTAGACTGGGTCAAATTGGTCTTCAAAGTAGTTACGATGTAGATTTATTTGGAAAAACATCTAACTTGATTAAGCAACAAGAATTTCAACTAGAAGGTGCGACTTTAATGAGTAAGTATACGGAGTTAACACTAGCGTATCAAACTACAAAACTTTATTCTTATTGGCTATTTTTATCAAAGGAAGAATCTAATCTAAATAATAGAAGAAAAATATTATTAGAAATTGAAAATATGGAAAAAAATAAAATCAAGATAGGAAAAGGAACTAAAGATACATTACTTGTAATTCAAGAATTAGTAGATAATACAGATATATTAGTACAGAAAAATCAAGAAAATCAATTAGTAACAAAAAATTCAATGTCTAATTTAGTAGGTAAAGTAAAGTCACAAGAAATAGATTCGCTATTAGAAAAGTCAAAAGGGAAAGATTTTTACGCTCTTTCTGATAATATTAGTATTCCACAGGGAATAAATTCTGATATAGTAGCACAAAGACCTGATGTAGCATATTATTTAACAGTAATTAATGGTCAAGATGCTAAGCTAAAATCATTGAAGGCAAATTTTTATCCAAGTTTCTCAATAACGGGATCAGCTCAGTTGAGTCAAATCAATTTACTAGGATTAGTTACAGGTGGAAGTTTCTTAGGAATGTTGAAACCAAGTATTACATTACCAATTTTAGATTCTGGAAAGATTACATCTAGCTACAAAATAGCAGGAGTAGATTTAAATATTTTTATTGAACAATATAACCAATCAATAGTAAATGCGTATAAAGATATAAATGAAAAACTTATAAAATATAACTCTGAATCGAGAATAAATAAAGAGAGCAAAGATATTTTAGGAATAAAATCTGAAGTATTAAGTAGATCAAAAAAAAGATATGAAATAGGAAAGACAGCTAGAAGAAGTTATGTGGAAGATAATTATACATATTTAGTTTCAGTGTTAACAAGTGAACAAGAAAAATTTGCATTACTTAATTATAAAATAGATTTAATAAATGCATTTGGTGGATTATACACAACAAATCAAAAATAAAAGAAAATATAATAGAAGAAGGAGTTTTTTATGTCAGATACAGTAGAAAAAGTGGAAAAAGAAATAATACAAGAAGTTGAGGAAACAAAAGAAATAGATGAAAAAGAAGAATTAGAAAATAAGAAAAAAGCAAAAAAGAAAATATGGGTATTTTTATTAGTCGTAGGTATAATTTTATTAGGATTCGTACTATACAATGAATTCATTGGAAAATATAAGCAAACAACAGAAAATGCTTATGTTAATGCGGATAAAAATCCAATTACATCACAAGTTAGTGGAATAGTGAAAGAAGTGTATGTTACCGATACACAAGATGTTAAAGAAGGACAATTACTTGCAGTTATAGATGATACAGATTATAAAGTTGCACTTGAGGCAGCAGAGGCAGGAATAGGTCAAGCAGTAAGAGCATACTATTCAACAATGGCAATGAGTGATACTGCGAATCAAGATATAAAACTAAAAGAAATATCAGCGGCGAAGGCATCAGTTGATTACTCGAGAGACATGGAAGCTTATAAAGCAGGACTTATAAGTGCAGAAGCATTATCTAATACAAAAGCAATGAATGATCAAGCACAAGCAGCACTAAAAGTTAGTAGAGCAAATTCTCAAAATACAAAAGTACAAGTTTCAGGTTCGTTGAATGACTTTCCTGCACTAAAACAAGCAGTAGTTGCATATAAAACAGCATACATAAATTTAAGTAGAACAAAAATATACTCAACAATAAATGGTAAAATAGCAAAGAAAAATATTAATGTAGGTCAAAGAATAATGTTAAATCAAGAATTATTTACAGTTGTTAACTTAAGTAATATGTGGGTTGATGGAAACTTGAAAGAAACACAACTAAAAGGTCTTCAAGTGGGAGATAAAGTTAAATTAGAAAGTGACATTAATAAAAAAGAATACGAAGGATATGTAATTGGAATATCAGCAGGAACAGGAACAACATTTTCGTTATTACCTGCACAAAATGCTACTGGAAACTGGGTAAAAATAGTTCAAAGAGTTCCTGTTAAAATATTAATATCAAAAGAGAGTATTGAAAAAAATGGAACTTTACCACTAGGAAGTTCAATGAAAATAAACATTAGTTTAAAGAAAAAAAATGAAGAAAACAAAAATGAAAAAATACCTCAGCTAAATGCAGAAGTAAAATCTAATTTATATCAAGTAAATGAAGCAGAAATACAGGCTAAAATTGATCAGATTATAGCAAAAAATAGACCGTAGATAGGAGTTACTGAAAGTATGGAGAATAATAAAATAACACCAGAAATATTACTGATAACTCTTGCTCTTTCAATCGGATCTTTTATGAATGTACTTGATTCAACTATTGTTAATGTTTCATTGTCACATATTGCAGGTGATTTTGGAATAAGTCCTAATCAAGGGACATGGGTTATCACTTCTTATTCAGTTGCAGAAGCAATATTTTTACCACTTATAGGCTGGTTAACAACTAGATTTGGATCAGTTAAACAATATATATGGTCTACAATACTCTTTACAATTGCAAGTATGATATGTGGATTAGCACCAACATACCCACTATTACTGTTTGCAAGAGTAATGCAAGGAGTAGTTGGAGCAAGTATGATTCCATTATCACAAACAATAATGTTAAGTGTATATCCAAAAGCAAAAAAAGGGTTAGGATTAGGAATTTGGGCAATGACAATAGTAATTGCACCAGTTTTGGGACCAATATTAGGTGGGTGGATAACAGATACAATGTCATGGAGATGGTGTTTTTATGTTAACTTACCATTTGGAATATTATCAAGTTACTTAGTATACACAGCATTCAAAAAAAGAGGGCATAAAGATATTATACAACATAGTAAAATCGACTTTATAGGATTAATATTACTTATTATAGGAGTTGGATCACTTCAATTAATGTTAGATAAAGGAAGTGAATTAGATTGGTTCTCAAGTTCTACAGTTGTATTTTTAGCAATAATGGCATTTGTTTTTTTAGTAGTTTTAGTAATATGGGAATTTTATCAAAAAAACCCTATAGTAAATGTGAGATTATTTTTAAATAGAAACTTTGTAGCCGGCTCCGTCTCATTGATGGTTGCGTCTGTTGTATTTGTTGGTGGAATTGTAATTATTCCACTTTGGCTGCAAAACAGTATGGGTTATACGTCGTTTACGAGTGGACAAACAACTGCAACATCGGGAATTTTGGTAATTTTCTTAGCACCAATAATAGGGGCTAATATTCATAAATTTGATGCTAGAAAATTAACTGTATTTGGATTTGTAACATTTTCAATAATTTCAATTGGGCTGTCTCAATATTCAACAGACACAACACAAGGTTATATTGCACTTACAAGATTCCTAACAGGGGGAGCACTTGCGTTCTTCTTCTTACCATTAAATACAATAACGCTATCAGAAATTGACGATAAAGATATGACAAGTGCATCAGGGTTATATAATTTTATGAGAAATATAGGAAATAGTGTGGGAGTTTCTCTTTCAGTTTCGCTATGGCAAAATAAAATAGCAGAACATCATGAAATATTAACATCTAATATAACTACATCAAATCCAATATATATGAACTATTTGAACAAAATACCAAATGGGACACCTGCTAATACAGCATCGTTATTTGATGGGTTGATAAGTCAACAAGCAGTTGTTATGGCAGTTAATGATGTTATGCAAGTGAGTGGGATAATAATATTACTACTTATACCATTTATATTTTTAGCAAAAAAACCATCAAAAGCAGTTGCAATGGGGCATTAGAAAACATAAAAAATAAATTTAGAATAAAACAGAAAATAAGGTATAATATAAACAAGATGAGACTAGGGAGATGATTTTATGTTTATAGGGTTAGATATTGGAGGAACAAAAATACTAGGTGCTTTATTTGATGAAAATGGGGTATCTAAGAAAAAAGAAAAAAGAAAAACTAAAGCATCTGAAGGACTAGAGGTAGTTCAAAAAGAAATATTTAAAACAATAGATAATCTATTAGCTGGAATAAAAATAAAAGAAATAGAGGCAATAGGTATCGGAATACCTGGATTAGTTGATAGAGAAGGAACAATTACATTCTCACCAAATCTACCATTTAGAAATTATGAATTAGCAAAAATATTAGAAAAAAGATATAAGGTACCAGTTTTCATAGGTAATGATGTAAATGTTGCAACAGTTGGTGAATGGATGTTTGGAAGTGGAAAAGGGAAGAAAAATGTCCTCGGCGTGTTCGTTGGAACAGGTATAGGTGGAGGAATAATAATAGAGAATGAGTTATATATAGGTAAAAATGGTGCAGCTGGGGAAATAGGCCACATTAATCTTGATCCTAACGGGCCTTTTTGTGGATGTGGATCTAGAGGTTGTTTAGAATCATTGGCTTCAAAAACAGCTATTCAGAAAGAAATAGAGACTAGAATATACAGAGGCGAAGAATCTTTAATTCTAAAAAGTTTAAAAGAAAATGGGATATTAAAAAGTGGACCACTAAGAGATGCATATTTAAAGAAAGATGTTGTTGTTGTTGAGGCTGTGAGTAAAGCAGCAGAGAACCTAGGACGAGGTCTTGCTTCATTAGCAAATATATTTAACCCAGAGGTAATAGTACTTGGTGGTGGAGTGATGGTTGAATTAGGGAAAGAGTTACTACCAATTGTTACAAGAGAGTTTGATAGATTTGCAATGATAGACATAGCTAAAAATACAGAAATAAAGATGGCTAAATTGGGAGATGACGCAGGAATCATAGGTGCGTTAGCGTTAGCTAAAGAAGAAATGGCTAAAAAACCTAAATCTAAACTAGGAGAATAGATATTTATGAAAAAACAATATCTAGCAACAATTGATATAACATCTTATGGTATTTATATGAGGATATATGAGAAAAATGAAATTAAAGGTTTTAAGATCATTGAGAAACTAGATTATGAGACAATAATTGGACGAGATATATATTCTACGAAAGAAATAACATTTCAAAAAATAAAAGAAATTGTTGAAGCAATTGATAAAATGAAAGAGATCATAAAAGCTTATAAAATAAGAAAAGTAATCTTGTACGGTACAACAGCAATAAGAGAAGCAGAAAATTGGGAGTACCTAGAAGATCAAATAAAAATAAAAACGAATCTTAATTTGAAGATTTATGACAGATTAGAAGAAAATTACTTAGTTTATAAGCAAATCGATCACTTATTAGAAAAAGATAAGAATTATAGCTCTAAAACAAATATGATTCTTTATGTTGGATTAGGAAGTATAGGTGTTGCAATAGTTAGAAAAGGACATTTTATATATAGTTCTAACATATCATTGGGCTCATTAAAATTAATTGAAATGGCAGAAATAACAAGTATAAAATCAAAATATAAAAATGAATTTTTTGATGATTATACAGCAAATTTATTTGAGAATATAATCGAAGATTTCCCAGAAGGAATTGATATTGAAAATATCATTATAACTGGGAGATTTTATGATTTAATAATAGAAAAGATAAAAGAAAAAGAAAAAATAGAGCTTGTAGAAAAGATAGATAGGAAAGATTTGTGGAAGTATTATAACAAAGTAAAAGATTTATCAATTGAAGAATTTTCAGATGAGTACAATGTTAGAGAAGAAAAAGGAGAGGTAATATTTCCGAAAATAATGGTATTAAAGAAATTTTCTGATATATTTAAAAAAGATGATATTGTATATGTTGACTTTAGTCTCTCTGATTCAATAGCATATGACTATTTTTATCCATTAGAGGCAAAAAAAATAAATATGGAATTTCAAGAAGATACGATTATTATATCAAAAGAGAGAGCCAAAAGATTTAATTACAATGATAAAAAAATAAGAAAAACGGAAAATATTATAGAGCAAATATTTAATGAACTTAAAGAATCGCACGGACTTACGAAGCAAGAATTACTATATTTAAAAATAGCTAATATATTTAAAGAGACAGGAAAGTATATAAAAAGCTATGATTATTATGATTATTCATATAAAATATTTGAAACAGTAGAATTACTAGGCTTATGTAAAGAAGACGTGAAGATAATAAGTGAAATACTTAAGTATTATGATAAAAATTTAAAAAGACTCTATAGCAGAAGTAATTTGACGAAAGAGAATAAATTAATAGTTTCAAAATTGATTTTGATTATAAAAATAGCAAATGGACTAATTATAAATAAGAAAAATAGAGTAAAAGATGTAATTGTCGAATTAGAAAATAATCAGTTGACTCTTAAAGTTATAACTGATGAGAAAATATATAACGAGAAGCTCGAAATTGAATTACAAAAGGAAAATTTTGAAAATACATTTGGAATAAAATTGTCTATGAAAGAGATAAATAATTAATATTCATTACATTTGATAGGAGGGATAAAGTTGGAATACTCAAAAGATAATTTTCTAAATAGAGAGTTAAGTTGGCTAGAATTTAACGGAAGAGTTCTTGAACAAGCAGAAGATAAATCAAATCCATTACTAGAGAGATTGAAATTTTTATCAATAACATCATCAAATTTAGATGAATTCTTCATGATAAGAGTTGCAGGACTTAAAGCACAAATTCAGAGCGAATATAATCAACAAGATATTTCTGGACTAACACCAAAAGAGCAACTTCAAAAAGTAGAAAAAGCGACAATAGAATTAGTAAAGAATCAGTATACAATATACAATAATAAATTACTAAAAGAATTAAAAAAAGAGAAAATAGAGATAATAGATTATTCAGAATTAACGAAGCGTGAAGAAGAAATAGTGGAAAGATATTTTCAAGAAATAATATTTCCGATTGTAACACCAATGGCAATAGATTCAAGTCGAAGATTTCCACACCTATCTAATAAGTCATTTAATTTAATAATACAGTTATCTAAGGAGAAAGAACTTTTTTATTCAGTATTACAAATTCCAACAGTTGTAGATAGATTTTTAGAAGTTTCGCTAAAAAATGGTGAAAATAGATTTATTTTGTTAGAAGAAATTATAAAAAAAAATATAGAAGTTTTCTATGAAGGATACAGTGTTAATAAAGTTGGTGAATTTAGACTTACAAGAAATTCAGATGTTTTTGTTGATGAAGAAGAGGCGGATGATTTATTATTCGAAATCCAAAAATCTTTGGATTTAAGGAAATGGGGAGCTCCAGTTCGGCTAGAAGTGAAAGAAAATATTGATAAAGAGTTGTTGGAATTTTTAATAACTTCATTTGAATTAAGTAAAGAAAGCCTTTATTCAATAGATGGACCAATTGATTTGAGATTTCTTTTTAAATTTTCAACAGTTCAGAATAGAGATGAATTACTATTTAAAAGCACAGAAAAATCAAGTTTGAATAAGAAAATAGATGAGGAAGAAAGTATATTTAATTATATAGCTAAAAAAGATGTTATTTTACACCATCCATTTGAAAGCTTTGATCCAGTGATAAGATTAGTTCGTGAAGCATCGGAAGACCCTAAAGTACTTGCGATTAAACAAACTTTATATCGTGTAGGAGACGACTCGCCAATAGTTTATTATTTAATGGAAGCTGCTAAAAAAGGAAAGCAAGTAACTGTTGTTATCGAAATAAAAGCAAGATTTGATGAAGAACAGAACATAAGATGGGCAAGAGAATTAGAACTTGCTGGATGTCATGTTATTTATGGATTGAAAGGGCTAAAAACACATGCTAAATGCCTATTAATAGTAAGAAAAGAAGAAATAGGGATAGTGAGATATGTACATTTAAGTACAGGAAATTATAATCATATTACATCAAATGTGTACACAGATCTAGGATTTATGACAACAAATGAAGATATTTGTGAAGATGCATCAGCACTTTTTAACATGTTGACTGGGTTTTCAGAACCAAGACATTGGAATAAGTTGATCGTGGCACCAAGAGATTTGCGAAAAAAATTAGTAAAACAAATAGATAATGAAATAAAAATAGCACAAGAGAATAAAAAAGCAAGAATCATCATAAAATCAAACTCGTTAGTGGATAAGGAAATTATTGAAAAACTCTATGAAGCATCCGAAAAAGGTGTGAAGATTGATTTGATAATTAGAGGTGCATGTGCACTAAAAAGTGGTGTTAAAAAAATTAGTGAAAATATCAAAGTTCACAGTATTGTTGGAAGGTATTTAGAGCACAGTAGAATATATTATTTTGAAAATGAAAAAAATGAAAAAGTATTTATTTCAAGTGCAGATATGATGGAAAGAAATCTTGATAGAAGAGTCGAGTTAATGGTACCTATAGAAAAAGACTCTTTGAAAAAAGAAATAATAGAGATTCTGTTTTTATATTTGAAGGATAATGTAAAGCGAAAAATTCAAAATTCTCAAGGAAAATATGTAAAAGCACCTAAAACAAAAGATATCATAAATTCACAAGAAGAAATGATAAAAATTGTTAAAGGAAGAAAATAAAGAGTTTTACACTTTTAAAAAATAAAAATACGTGCTAGAATATACTATAATTTTAAAAGGATGAGATGATAAAAATGAAAAAATCAAAAATATTAAAAATAGTACTTGTATTGATTCTACTTTGGTTATGTAAACCATTTACAATAGTACTGTTAGGAACAGATAATTGGGATAAAAAATCAGAGGCAAGAACAGATAGTATTGTTGTCTTGAAAGTTACACCGTTACTTGGTAAGATACGAATGTTATCAATACCTAGGGATACATACACAGAAATACCGTGTGAAGATGGAAAACTAGATAAAATAAATCATGCATATCATTTTGGTGCACTTAATAAAGAAGGTAGTGAAAAAGCTAAAATAAATGCTGGTAGAAAATGTAGTGTTAAAGCAATAGAACAACTGTTACAAACAAAAATAAATTATAGCTTTGTGTACGGATTTATGGATGTTATAAATATTACTAACATACTAGGTGGGGTAGAGGTTGTAGCAAATAATACATTTACTCAAGATGGACAAAGTTTTAAAAAAGGTGAAAGTTATAATATTCAAGGAGACAAAGCACTAGCTTATGTTAGAAATAGACATTCTGATTCAGCATTTAAAAGAGATGAAAGACAAAGAGCTGTTTTAGCTGCCATTGAACGTAAAATGCTAACTCCTGAAGGTGTTTCTAAGTTACCTGAGATTATGATATATGGAAAAGACAATATGAGTATGAATATAAATCCATTAAGAGCAATATCAATGATAGTACCAATTATAGTAACAGGATCAAACTTTGATACATATGAACTAGTTAGCGATGAGTGGAATGGTGGGAAGATGATAAATGGTATTTATTATTATGTGCCAGATCCAGATAAACTAGACATAGCAAGAAGTGCATTTAAGGTATATTTTTAGGTATAGGTATGGAAAAAAAAGATTGTGTATACATTTTAGAATGTAATGATGGGACATTATATACAGGTTGGACTAATGACATTGATAAACGATTTAAGGCTCATAATGATGGAAAAGGTGCGAAATATACAAAAGGAAGAAGACCGTTAAAGCTAGTTTATTTGGAAGAGTTAGAGACTAAGTCAGAAGCTTTAAAAAGAGAAAATGAAATAAAAAAAATGACAAAAGACAAAAAAAGACAGTTGATTAAATAATTAACTGTCTTTTTTGATTTCTACTTCACTCTTTGGAGTTTATAAACTCTTCTTGTCCCTCTTATCATTGGAACTGTTTCTACAGTTACTGTACTTGTATCAAGTCCAAACCATTTTTGAGGTGTAATTGCAATTCTTTTTATGAATAATTTACTCCTCATAATTAGCTCTTCCCATATATTAAGTTCAACCTGGTTTGAAAGTTCTTCCCTAATAAGCACAAATGCAAAATCTCCTAGTGTATTTTTCCCAAGTGCTGAATAAATATTCCCTTTTGGTCTAAGTTCACCTGATTTTAGTAGGTCAGTTATAACTTCTCTTAGAAATATATTTATTTTTTGGTTTACTCTAAATCCTAAAAAGAAAGTGATTTTGTACATAAAATCAGAAACTTTATTAACTTTAAATTGAGTTGTAAAAGGAGTATCAGTAACTTGAACATTTACAAACCAATATATTGCTGCTCTTTTTGGAAGTTTATTTAAAATAGAATACATTATTTTATCTTCAACTTCATCATCTGGAGTAGCATTACTCATATATACTAAATTAGTTGCATATTTTGGTATATCAGTATCAGCTCTTAGCTGATCTATTTGAGTCACGAAGTCTTTTATTTTAACATTTTTTCTAAATTTAGTTTTTATACTGTATCCTTTTATCCAAATGTACATTAAAGAGATTATACTTAATGCAATAAGTATTGTTATATAACCACCGTGTAAAAATTTAAATAAATTAGCAGTTAAAAAGATACTTTCTATACATACATACATAATAGTGAAACCAATTATTAGATACTTATTGATATGCTTTTTCACTAAATATTGTGAAAGTAAAACAGTCGTCATTAACATCGTAATTGTAATTGATAATCCATATGCTGCTTCCATCTTAGTAGATTCTTTGAAGTAAAGAACAATTGCACAACAACCCATCCATAATAATAAATTTATAGCTGGAATATATAACTGACCTTTTTGGTCAGTAGGATATCTTACAAAAATTCTAGGTAAGAAATTAAGTCTAATTGCTTCAGATACCAGTGTAAATGATCCGGATATTAATGCTTGAGAGGCAATAATAGTTGCTAATGTCGCAATAATAATACCTATAATAAGAAATGACTTAGGCATTATAGAAAAGAATGGATTTTCCTCTAGCTTCATACCTTCTTTACTCATTAGCCAAGCACCTTGCCCTAAATAGGTAATTACGAGTGCAAATTTCACAAAAATCCATGTTAGATATATATTTCTTCTACCACAGTGACCTAAGTCGGAATAAAGTGCTTCTGCTCCAGTTGTACAAAGGAAAACAGCACCTAAAATTAGTATTCCTAAAGGATTAGTAATAAGAAAAATAAAACCATAATAAGGATTCAAAGAAACTAATATTTGTGGATGTTGTAGTATTTGCATTCCTCCTAGAACTGCTAACATTGTAAACCAAATTAACATAACGGGTCCAAATGAACGACCAACGACTTCAGTTCCAAATCTTTGTAGAAAGAAAAGGAATGTTATTATAGCTATAACGATTATTATTATTTCTGAGCGTGATAAATTTATAATACCATCGATACCTTCAATAGCGGATGTTACTGATATTGGCGGAGTAATGATTCCATCTGCAAGTAATGCAGCACCGCCTATCATAGCAGGAATCATAAGCCATTTGGCACGTTTTCTCAAAATAGCATATAGTGAGAAAATACCACCTTCTCCATTATTATCTGCCTTAAGAGTTATCATAACGTATTTTATTGTAGTCTGTAGTGTTAATGTCCAAAAAATTAGTGAAACAGCTCCGAAAATTGCTGTTTTGGTAATTATGTTACCTTCACCAATGATAGCTTTCATAGTATATAATGGGGAAGTACCAATATCTCCATAAACTATTCCAAGCGTCATTAATAAAGAAGCAAATGTAATCTTACTAATATGACCAGTGTGTTTATTGTTTTCCATAAAGTTTCTCCTTAAATATTCAAATATTTTTATATTTACGCTAGATTATATTCCTAATTTAGAAAAAATTCAAGAAAAATTCTTAAAGTGAAAACTTATAAGTGAAAAACAAAAAAATATATAAAAAATAAGTCACAAATATATAGCATATATGTTATAATATAGTATATATACTATTCTTAAAAATCTTTACACAATAAAGCATTAATTAAGAATCTAAAGGTAGAATAATAAAATTCAAGAAATAGGAGAAATATAAATATGTTTATAGACGAAAGTGTAATAATAGTAAAATCAGGTGATGGTGGGAATGGTGCCGCAACATTTAGGAGAGAAAAATTCATTCAATTTGGTGGACCGGATGGCGGAGACGGTGGAAAAGGTGGAGATATAATCTTTATAGCTGACCCTAATATGAATACATTAGTTGATTACTCTAATAGTAAAAGATTTGAAGCGCAAAATGGAGAAAAAGGAAGTCAAGCAAGATCAACGGGTAAATCAGGAGATGATTTAATAATAAAAGTTCCAGTAGGAACAATGGTTAGAGACTCTCACACTGGGAAGTTATTACTTGATTTGAATGAAGAAAATGAAAGAGCAATTCTACTAAAAGGTGGATCAGGTGGAAGAGGGAACACTCACTTTAAATCGCCTACAAGAAAAGCTCCTAAAATAGCCGAAAGTGGAAAAGAAGGAATAGAATTAAGAATCAAATTAGAGCTTAAATTATTAGCAGATGTTGCGTTAGTTGGATATCCGTCAGTAGGAAAATCAAGTTTTATAAATAAAGTATCGGCAGCTAATTCAAAAGTAGCAAGTTATCACTTTACTACATTAAGACCTAAGTTAGGTGTAGTTAGATTGAATGAAGGAGAAAGCTATGTAATAGCAGATGTACCAGGACTTATTGAAGGTGCTCATGAAGGTGTTGGATTAGGAGACAGATTCCTTAAACATATTGAAAGATGTAAAATAATCATACATGTTGTAGATATTTCTGGAATTGATGGAAGAGACCCTAAGGAAGACTTTGTGAAGATAAATGAAGAATTAAAGAAATATAGTGAAAGACTTTCACACAAAAAACAAATAGTTGTAGCCAATAAGATTGATATGCTTTATGATGATGAGAAATATTCTGAATTTGAAAAATTTATAAAATCAAAAGGGATAGAAGATGTCTATCCAATTTCAGTAATTGCAAACGAAGGATTAAAGCCAGTTCTACTTAAAGCATGGGAATTAGTTCAAAAAACACCAAGAGAAGAACTAGAAGAAGAACATCTTTTAGAAGAAGTATTACCTGAAGTGTACAAAAGAAAAATCGACTGGGATATAATAAAACTAGAAGATACTGTCTATGAAATAAAAGGGCGAATAGTTGATGATGTTCTTAAGAAATATGTATTCACAGGGGATGATGGAATAATAACATTCCTACAAATCATGAGAAGTTTAGGAATGGAAAAAGAATTAGATAGAATAGGAGTTCAAGAAGGTGACACAATACTTGTTGCAAATTATGAATTTGAATACATAATATAAGAGGTGATAATATGAGAAGAAAATCAGAATCCTTAATATTAAAGCAAATTCGTATACCAATAATTGCAATTTCACTCTTATTATTCATATCTTTCTTAGGATACATAGTTATAGAGGATTACACACCACTAGAATCACTGTATATGTTAGTCATTACGTTTGCAACTATAGGGTATGGTGAGGTTAAGCCACTGTCAGATGTAGGACGAATATATACCATTATAATAATATTATCTGGATTTACAGTTGGGGTATACTCAATAGGAAAAATAACAGCCTTCTTTTTAGAAGGGGAATTGACTAAACAATTAAGGGTGAGAAAAATGAATAAAAACTTATCAGAGCTAAGAAATCATTATATAATATGTGGATATGGGAAAACAGGACAAAAATTAGCGGTTGATTTATTAGAAAAAGGATATAAAGTTGTAGTTGTTGAAAACGATACAGAAAAAGTAGAAAGATTAAAAACAAATATAGATAAGAATCTAATATTTATAGATGGTGATGCAACAACAGATGAAATATTAATACAAGCCGAAATTACAAAAGCAAAAATGCTAGTTTCAGTGCTATCAACGGATGCAGAGAATCTATTTGTTACTCTTAGTGCAAAAGATTTAAATAAAAATATAAAAGTAATAACAAGAGCAGACGGAGCAAATTCTAAAGAAAAGTTTAAAAAAGCAGGAGCAGATTTCATTATTTCTCCCATAGAAATAGCTACTGATCGAATGTTATCGATAGCAACAACAAGTACTGATTTTTTCAGTTTTGCTGAATTTGTAGGCGGAACAGAAGAATTGAAAAAATATAAATTTGGGCTAGTGGAAATTAGAAAAGATAGTGAGCTAGTTTCTAAAACATACAGAGAAGCAAATATACCTCAAAAAACAAATTTAGTTGTAATTGGTTATTCGTCAAGAATGATTAGCGAAGACAAGTTTGTTAGAAGTGATTTACAAGTGAATCCAACAGCGGATCACATTATAAATCTAGGGGATAATTTATTGGTATTTGGTGAGGATCACCAAATATCAGAATTAAGAAAAATAGCCAACGATATTTTATATGAGGAACAGCACTAAAATAATTTAAGAAATCAAATGAAAAGAGGACAAATTAAATGTCAGAAAAGAAATTAAAAGGTCTTGTAATAAGTGGACCAACAGGAGTAGGGAAGACTAACTTATCGATAGAGTTAGCAAAAAAACTAGGATGCGATATAATTTCAGCGGATTCGATGCAAGTGTATAAAGAAATGAATATAGGAACAGCAAAAATATCAAAAGATGAGATGCAAGGAATAAAACATCACATGATTGATATAAAAACACCAAAAGATGACTATTCAGTTGGAGATTTTGAAGAAGATGTAAATAAAATTCTTAAAGAAAAAGAACAAAAGGAAGAAGATGTAATAATAGTTGGAGGAACAGGGCTATATTTAAGAGCAATAACTGATGGATTTTCAAACTTACCATCAAAAAATGATAAAATTAGACAGAAATTAGATGAAATAGATACAGAATCATTAGCTGATATGCTAAAAGAATTGGATGAAGAAGCACATGGCCAAATTGATTTAAATAATAGACTGAGATTAATTAGAGCAATAGAGGTATGTAAGTTGACTGGTCAAAAATATAGTGAATTGAGAACAAAGAATATAAAAGGAAATAATTATAAATTTTTAAAAGTATTTTTGACAAGAGATAGAGATGAAATATATTACAGAATTGATCAAAGAGTAGATAAGATGATAGAAGATGGACTTGTTGAAGAAGCAAAAGAAATATACACTAATTACAGAGAACACTTATATAAAATTAGTGCTATTGGATACAAAGAATTATTCGATCACTTTGATGGTATAATCTCATTAGAAGAGGCAATTGAAGAAATAAAACAAGAGTCTAGAAGATATGCAAAAAGACAATTGACATGGTTTAGAAAAGAAGAAGATTACATTGTTTACAATTTATCAGAAATGTCTGAAGAAAAAATAATGGATGACATATTAGATAAATGGAATAAAATATAATATAATAAGAGGTGTTAAAAATGAAAAGATTATTATTAACTTTTATGTTTGTAATTGGTACTTTCACATTTGCAACAAATACAGTTGAATCTACAAGCACACCAGAGGTATTAAAAAAAGAAGTGACATCAGGAGTAGCAACATTTGAATTATTTACAATTAAGAATATTTCTGATAAAAAAATAAGATATTCCACAGCGTATGATTTATTTTACGTAGATGAAAATGGAAAAGTTGTAGAGATACAACCAACAAAGAAAACAACAACAATTAAGTTAGTCCCTAGAATAGGGATAGGAATAATACTTGGTGGTGGATCTCGTTCTACTGGCGGTGGTGTAGGAGTAGATGTTTCACCACAAAAATCAGGTGTAGAAAATGGACTTAAAATTATGGATAGATTTAACTTGAAACCACTTGAAGAAAAAACGATAAGCGTAGGGATAGAGTTTAAAGATCTACAATTAAAAGATAATCCGGAAGTTAAAATAAATAAAGGTAAAATAATAGGAACGATATATTTTAATGATAGAGATGGTAAAGTAGATACACTCAAAATACCGATAGACATTAATTTGAAATAGTTACTCATTTTCAGGAGGTCTTATTATGGAAAAAAAGTGGTGGAAAGAATCAATTGTATACCAAATATACCCAAGAAGCTATAAAGATACAAATAATGATGGTATCGGTGATTTGTTAGGAATAATAGAAAATCTTGATTATATAAAAGATTTAGGAATAAATGTTATATGGCTAGGTCCTATATATAATTCTCCTAATGATGATAATGGATATGATATTAGTGATTACAGAAATATCATGCCTGAATTTGGAACTATGGAGCAGTTCGATAAACTTTTAGATGAAATGCATAAAAGAGACTTGAAATTAGTAATGGATTTAGTTGTAAACCACTCTTCAGATGAACATAAATGGTTTGAGAGAAGCAAAGAATCAAAAGATAACGAATATAGCGAATATTATATTTGGAGAGACCCTAAGGTTGGAATAAACGGTGAGAAGATGCCGCCAAATAATTGGGTTTCATTTTTTAGTGGTTCAGCGTGGGAATATTGCGATAAAAGAGATCAATATTATTTGCATCTATTTTCAAAAAAGCAACCTGATCTAAATTGGGAAAATGAAGTAGTAAGAAAAGAAGTTTATGACATAATGAAATTTTGGTTGGACAAAGGAATAGATGGATTTAGAATGGATGTAATAAATCTAATATCAAAAGTTCAGGGGTTGCCAGATGGGCAAGGACATGATGGATTAATTGGCGCAGAGAATTTTTTTAATGGGCCTAGATTCCATGAATTTATGGATGAGATGAACAAGGAAGTATTGTCAAAATATGATTGCATGACGGTTGGAGAGACGCCAGGAGCAGATCCTGTTGAAGCACTTAGAACGGTGGGAGCAGATAGAAAAGAATTGAATATGTTATTCCAGTTTGAGCACATGGGAATAGGCAGTCAACCGCAAGGGAAATGGTGGCCAAAAGAGTGGACATTACATGATTTAAAAGAGAATGTTAGAAGATGGCAATATGTCTTTGAAAATGGAGGATGGAATTCTAACTATTTAATGAATCATGATCAACCGAGAGCAGTTAGTAGATTTGGAAATGACAAAAAATATAGAAAAGAGTCAGCGAAGATGCTTGCAACATTTACTATGTGTTTACCAGGTACACCATATGTTTACCAAGGTGAAGAGATAGGAATGACGAATGTAAACTTTAATAACATGTCCGAAATAAAGGATATTGAAAGTATTAATTATTATAATGAACAAATAAATAAAGGTGTCTCAGATGAAGTATTAATGACTCAGATTAGAAGAATAGGTCGTGACAATTCAAGAACACCGATGCAATGGGACAAATCAGATAATGCAGGTTTTACTAATGGAAGCGCATGGATAAAAATAAATGAAAATTATACAGAGATAAATGTTGAAGAGTCACAAAATGATGAGAATTCGATATTGAATTATTATAAGAAATTAACAAGATTAAGAAGATCGAATGAAGCATTGAATTATGGAGATTTTTCAGAAGTTTTTGATGAAGATAATCAAGTGTTTGGGTTTTATAGAACGTATAATAGTGAAAATATACTAGTATTACTTAATTTTAGTGATAGAAATACAGATATAAATGTTGTATCTGAAATAGATTCATTAAGCAATGGAAATTATGAAATATTATTATCAAATTATAATAGAACAAGTATGGAAGCTAGTCTTAGTCCATATGAAGTCTATATTTTGAAAGTTATGTAATTAAATATAAAAATAACAAAAAAGGTTATTATTCTAGATTTCGAAACTAGAGTAATAACCTTTATCTGTTTTATTGAGCACTAAATTGAACACTAACCAAAATATGGAAGAATAAAATGTTTAATAATGTCATAAACAAGGTATACTAATATAAGTGAGTTAGTCCAATAAAAGAATCTTGCGAAAATAATATTATCAAACCAATGCTTAAGTTTATCACCTAATAAAGCCCATAAAGATAGTGAAAAGAAATTTATAGGGATACTTAGAAATGATATAAATGCTATAAATGCAGCTGTTCTATTTCCTTCTGGAAATAATAAAAATGCCGTTGTTGTTAAGAAAATCCATAGTTTAGGATTGACAAATTGTAAGATCACTGCTTGCATGAAACTACGTTCTTTATCATGTATAGAATTGATTTCAAGACCAGTTCCTGCAATGAATAATTTATATGCTAAATAAAGTAAGTAAATACTTCCAAAGATAGCAATTGTAAAATTGAAAACAGGAAATTTTGTTAAATCTTTTCCAGTGTATGCTATTACAAATAGACCTACAAAAGCAGCAAAGCAAACACCTAGATTAAATCCTATTGTTTTTCTATACCCAAACCGTAATCCATCACTAAGTATGAGAATATTATTTGGACCTGGTGTTACACTTGCTATAAAAATGAATATTAATAACTTTATCATTAGACATCCTTTCGGTACATTACATTTAATATAAGAAATAGTAACAAATATATAATGCTAAGTCAAGAAATAGAACACTTGAGAAAAAAGTAAAATTCTTGTATACTATTAATAATAATGAATATAAAATGGAGGCGAAAATAAGCATGTTGAATTCAATAATAGTAGGAATTGCTGGTGGAACTGGATCTGGAAAGACAACGGTTGCCCATTATGTTGTAAATTATTTAGGAACAGAAAAAGGAAATACAATTTTATTAGAACAAGATTCTTATTATAAAAGAAATGACCATTTATCATTTAGTGAGAGAGTTATGTTAAACTACGATCATCCCGATTCAATTGATTTTGATTTGTTAGTTGAGCATATTAAAGATTTAGTTGCTGGAAAATCTATAGCAAAGCCAATGTATGATTTTACGTCTCATAATAGAAAAGATGAAACTGAAAAAGTTGACCCTGCAAAAATAATAATTATAGAAGGGATCCTAATTCTAGCAATACCAAAACTTAGAGAACTTTTTGATGTGAAAGTCTTTGTTGATACAGATGATGATGAAAGACTATTAAGAAGAATAGAAAGAGATTTAAAAGAAAGAGGAAGAAGCTTTGATAGTATTAAAGAGCAGTATATAAAAACAGTAAAACCGATGCATCTAGAATTTGTTGAGCCATCAAAGAGATATGCAGATATAATAATTCCAAGAGGTGGAGAAAATAAAATAGGAATAAAAATGGTGGCAACACGACTTAGACATTTATTAGGTAAATAGATATTAGTAGATTAGCGGACTAGAGAGAAGGTTTGAATATGAAGGTAGTTGTTATTGGCGGCGGAGCAGCAGGAATGATGTTCTCAACACAATATAAAAAAGCAAATCCAAGTCATGATGTATCAGTATTTGAAAAAACAGAATTTGTTGCATGGGCAGGATGTCCAACGCCATATTATATAGCTAAGGAATTACCTAGAGAAAGTGTTGTTCTTGGAACAGCTGATGAATTCATTGCAAAAGGAATAGATGTAAATATAAATCATAATGTAAAAGAAATAAATGTTAATGAAAAATATATAAACGTAGAAGGAAATAAAATTTCCGGGAAAGTATTCTATGATAAATTAATTTTATGTTTAGGTGCGAAATCATTTATTCCAACAATTGAAGGGTATGACAGCAAATTAGAAAATATATTTACACTGTCTCATGCAAAACATGCATTTGAAATAGAAAAATACATAGATTCAAAAAAACCTAAGAATGCACTTATCGTAGGTGCAGGATTTATAGGTATTGAAATGGCTGAAGCATTTGAAAAAAGAGGAATGAATGTAACAATAGTAGAGAAGGCGAGTACAATATTTCCTAGTATATCAGAAAATTTAAAAAAAGATATTTATGATGAAATTAAGTCACACAATATAGATTTAAAATTAAATTCTGGGCTTAAAGAAATTTTGGATAACGGCACTAAAGCGATTATGGAAAATGGAGATAAAATACCTTTTGATATAGCGTTGTTAAGTATTGGAATCACAGCAAATACAGACATAGTAAGTAATACAAACATAGAAACAAAAAAGGGTAAAATAGTTATAAATGACAAATTCGAAACTAATATTAAAGATGTGTATGCTATCGGGGATTGCGTATTAAGTAAATTTTATAATACTTCAGACGATCTATATGCACCATTTGGGGATGTTGCAAATAAACATGGGATGTTATTAGCAAAACATTTATCAGGACAAGAAATCAGTTGGAAAGGGCTACTCAGAAGTTTCGCATCATCGATATATGAAGTGAAACTAGCACAGACTGGATTGTCACTGGAAGAAGCAATGAATAAAGGATATGATGCAGATATAATAGAGATGAAGGCATTATATAGAAATTCGGCATTTGATGGAAAAAGACCTAATAAAATGGAAGTGGTATATGATAAGAAAACAAAGAAAATATTAGGTGCTGCGTGTGTTGGAAGTGAAGCTGTAGCACAGTTTATAGATCAGATTGCGATAGTAATAACATGTGATATTCCAGTTGAAAAATTTATAGAGATAGATTTTGCATATTCACCAACAAACTCAAGTGTTTGGAATCCATTACTAGTAATTTATAGAAAGTTAGTAAAATAAGAAGTAATACAAAGGTGGTATAAAATGGAAAAGAATGAAAAGAAAAAAAGAGTGAAAAAGTTTTTTACAACAACCTTAATGGGGGGACTATTAGTAATACTACCAGTAGTAATAATACTTTGGGCATTTAATATGCTTGTAAAATTTGTTGTTTCAAATATAACACCTGTAACGATGATAGTAAATAAATTTATAAATGTAAAATACTTACCAGAAATAATCTCAGTAATTTTAATAGTAGTTATCTGTTTTCTTGTAGGACTTGCAGTTAGGACAAAATTAGGAAATTGGATTCATATAAATGTTGAAGAAAAAATATTAACTAAAATACCAGGATATAGCATGGTAAAAGGTGCTATAAATCAATTAATATCAACAGATAAAAAAACAAAGCCATTTTCACAAGTTGTTTTGTTCAAATTATTTAATAATGATGTTTTGTTGACAGGAGTTATAACAGATGATGAAGATGAAGAGTATGTGACAATATTCTGTGCAACAGCTCCAAATCCTACATCAGGATTTATTTACCACGTACTGAGAAAAGATGTGTTTTTAATTGATGTAGGTGTAGAGGATACTATGAGAACTGTATTTTCTGGTGGTTCAGGATCGTCAATGTTGATTAAGAGATACCACGAATTGTATGGAAGTAGTAATGAAGGAAATATAGTTAATGAGTAACAAAAAAGGGATGTAATCATTTTACTAATGAAAGCATCCCTTTTATTATAATATTTTATTCTATTGTAGATAACATTTCAATAACTCTGTCTTTATCATTTGTAGTTAATAATTCTTCCATAAGTTCATCTTCATAAGAAAATTTAGAAATAAGTGATAAAAGATTTAAATGTTCCCTTTTAGTATCTTCAGGTGCTGCAATCATAAAAAAAACTCTAGATGGTTCACCATCCATTGAATTAAAGTCTACGCCATTTTTTGTAATTGCTAAAGCTATTGCAAGTTTAGAAATAGCGGCTGATTTTGCATGCGGAACAGCAAGCCCATCTTGCATTCCAGTAGATGTTGTATCTTCTCTCTCTTTCAAATCATTATAGAAAAGTCCTTCTTTTCCTTCGATAATAGTTCCATCTTCAAATAACTCAGCCATTTCTCTCAATATGTTACTTTTTGATTTAGATTCTAGGTCAAAAACAATACGATCCTTAGTTAAAAAATCTGTTATTTTCATTATGTATTCCTTCTTTCATATAATATAATAAATTCATTTTTATTTACTTCGTTATTTTAAACCTTTTTATAAAATTAGTCTAGTTTTTTTTATTGAGATGAAAATTTGACTTTTTTAAAAAACAAGGTACAATTAGTTTGACAGATAGTCAAAAATAATAATGGAGGTAATTTGATGGCAAGAGTGTTACTCAAAGGAGTAGAAAAACAATATCCAAATGGATTTAAAGCTGTACACGGTATCAATTTAGACATTGAAGATGGGGAGTTTATGGTATTTGTAGGACCATCGGGATGTGCTAAATCGACGACATTAAGAATGATTGCTGGATTGGAAGACATTACAGGAGGAGAAATTTACATAGGAGATAAACTTGTAAATGATGTTCCACCAAAAGATAGAGGAATAGCAATGGTTTTCCAAAATTACGCATTATACCCTCATATGACAGTATATGAAAACATGGCATTTGGACTTAAATTAAAGAAAATGCCTAAGAGCGATATTGACAAAAGAGTAAAAGAAGCAGCAGAGAAATTAGAAATTACAAATTTACTTGACAGAAAGCCAAAAGAAATGTCAGGTGGACAAAGACAAAGGGTTGCCCTTGGAAGAGCGTTAGTAAGAGAGCCAGAGGTATTCTTGTTTGATGAACCATTATCAAATCTAGATGCAAAATTGAGAGTTTCAATGAGGGTTAGAATAACTCAGCTACATCACGAATTAAAAACAACAATGATTTATGTAACACATGATCAAGTGGAAGCTATGACAATGGGAGATAGAATAACAGTGCTGAATGCAGGTAAAATAATGCAAGTAGATTCACCACTTAATCTATATCATGCACCAAAAAATAAATTTGTGGCAGGATTTATAGGGTCACCAACAATGAATATAGTAGATGCCACTTTAGTAGAAAAAGATGGAAAAATATATGCAGATATTGATGGAATGGAATTAGAAATAGTAGGGGAAAAAGCAAATAAAGTGAGAAGTCACGTAGGAAAAAAAGTTGCATTTGGAATAAGACCTGAAAGTGTTGAAGTTGTTGATAATGAATCTTCTACTGCAAAACCTGGAGAAGTCCTAGTTGTTGAGCAAATGGGGAATGAAGAGTTTATATACTTCACAATAAATGGGAAACAAATGACATGTAGAATAAATGTTGAAGGAGTTGCAGATACAACATCGAGAAGAGGAAGACAAATATTTAGCTTTGATACATCAAGATGTCATATCTTCGATGCTGAAACAGAAGAAAATATAAGTTTATAATTTGAAATTTTAAAATAATATGATATAATAATGCCAGAGGATTAACCTCTGGTTTTTTATTGGTTATAAATGGAGTTATGGCGGAAATAAAACAGGAGATGAGAATGAAAAAATTAATATTATTATGTACAGTTTTTGTAGGAGTAATAGCAAATGCATACATTAATGAGGATAACGAATACGCACCAAATCCCACGGCAAAAGAAATTGTAATATATGATTCGGGGGACGCACCTAAACAAGAGGTTGCATCAAAAGATTTTGCAAATTTGAAACTATTGAAGTCAAGATCAAAGACTGACTTGAAAATAACAAGTGATTTACAAACAAAGACTTACTCATATTTAAAATTCAATGTTTTAAATGATCAACAAATGGGTGGAAAAGCAGTAAGTTTATTTGACACAAAGAAAAAGGTAATGCTTAACTTAATGATTGTAGAAAATCCAACTGAAACACTTGAATCAATGAGCGCAATGGAAGGAAATAAATTCTACAATGAACAAACAAATGAAATAATAAAGGTCATTAATAAAAAGGGTAAAATATTTTACGCAGTATATAAACTTTCTGATAGTACAGATACTGCATATACAGATGAACTTTACTCTCTATATGAAGAGATCATAAGTAATATTTATTAATATAACAAAAAGGCTGCAAGTCGTCCATTAAAAAGACAAGTGCAGCCCTTTTTCTAAAAAGTGAGGTGAAAATATGGCAACTTATAATTTACTTTATAAGAATTTAGAGGAGTTTAAAATAAAGGGATTAGGAAAAGCAGGAATAGAAAAATTTAAAAAATTAGGGGTAGAAACACTTTATGATTTGCTATATTTTTTTCCTCGTACTTATGAAGATAGAAGTAATAGTAAAAATATACGCGAAGTATTGCCAGATGAATTTGTTGTATTAAAAGGCGTTATTATCAATACTGCAAATCAATATATAAAAGCAGGAAGATACATGTTTCGAGCAATGCTACAAGATGACACAGGTACAATAGAGCTAGTCTGGTTTAATAACAAATTTATGAAAAACATGATAAAAATTGGGGATGAATTGATTGTATATGGTAAAGTGAAGAAATCAATGAAATTTCAAATTATAGGCCCTGAAGTTAAGAAGATAGATTTGCTTATAGGTAGTGATAATAGCCAAGTATTGCCAATATATTCATCAACATCATCACTAAAACAAGAAGCAATACGTAAAATAGTTTACAGTGCGATATTGGATTATGCATATCTTTTACAAGAGAATATTCCAGAAGAATTGTTAAAAAAAGAACGGTTAATGACACGAAAAGAAGCAATTGTAAATATACATTTTCCTGAGACAGAGAAGAAACGAAACGAGGCATTAAAGCGTTTCATGATTGAGGAAATATTACTTCTAGAAATGGGAATATTACAAAATAGATTTGAGACAGATAGGGCAAATAACAATATTTATATGTTAGATGATAATAGAAATCTGGTAAAACAGTTTATTGAATCACTGGGTTATACTTTAACCGGAGCTCAAAGAAAAGTAATAAAAGAGATACACAAAGAGCTTACACAAGGAAAAATAGTGAATAGACTTATTCAAGGTGATGTAGGATCGGGGAAAACAGTTGTATCATTAATAATGCTACTGTATATGGTAGAAAATGGTTATCAAGGTGTAATAATGGCACCAACTGAAATACTTGCGATGCAGCATTATTTAGGAATTGTAGATGACTTTAATAATTTAGATATAAGAGTTGAATTATTAACAGGAAGTATTAAAGGGAAGAAAAGAGAAAAATTATTAAGAGAAATAGAAGAAGGATTAGTGGATATAGTAATAGGAACACATGCACTTATCGAAGATGATGTTGTTTTTAAAAAACTAGGGCTAATAGTAATAGATGAGCAGCATAGATTTGGTGTAACACAGAGAAAGTTACTCAGAGAAAAGGGAAATTTAGCAAATTTAATAGTTATGAGTGCGACACCAATTCCTAGATCATTAGCATTAACAATATATGGGGATTTAGATATATCAGTTATTGATGAGCTACCTGCAGGTAGAACGCCAATAAAGACAAAATGGATAAAAGACGATGATGACAGAGAGAAAATGTATAGATTTATAGATGATAAAGTATCAGAAGGCCGTCAAGTATACGTTGTGGCACCTCTAATCGAAGATAGTGAAGTGCTAAATGTCAAATCAGCTCAACAAACATTTGAAGAGTATAGTAAGATATTCAAAAATAGAAAAATAGCACTGATGCATGGAAGATTGAAGTCAAAAGAAAAACAAGATATAATGGAAGAGTTCAAAGAGGGAAAAACTGATATACTAATATCAACAACAGTTATAGAAGTCGGTGTTAATGTTCCAAATTCAACAATAATGGTAATAAGAGATGCACAAAGATTCGGACTTTCGTCATTGCACCAATTGCGTGGAAGGGTTGGAAGAGGAAGCTTAAGGTCATATTGTTTCCTTGAATCAGCTACAGATAATGATTTATCAATAAGAAGGCTTGAAGTTATGGAGCGAACAACAGATGGATTTAAAATATCAGAAGAAGATTTGAAATTAAGAAATTCAGGGGAAATATTTGGAACGAAACAAAGCGGAGTATCGGATCTAATGTTAATAGATATTATTAAAAATGTAAAGGAAATAAAAGAAATAAGAGATTTTGTATTAGATTATTTAGAAAGATATAAAGGAATGGTAGATAATGAATATTTAAAATTGGATATTTACGAAAAATTCCATAAGAAAGCAGAGACAAGTACATAAAATAATGGGATAAGAGAGAGAGAGAAAATGCAAAGAGGAAAAGCAGACTTTGGGCTACTTCTAGTGGGAATGTTATGGGGATTAGGATTTGTATTCGTAAAGATAGGATTAAATGAAGGAATCACGCCATTTTATTTACTAACGATACGTTTCTTAGTAGCATTTATAATACTTTTTGTAATTTTCAGAAGTAGACTAAAAAATATAGAGAAATCAGATTTGAAAAATGGATTTATAATTGCAACATTTTTATTTTTAGGATTCGCATTTCAAATATCAGGAGCAGCACTAACAACAGCAAGTAACAATGCATTCTTTACAGCAATAAATGTAATTATAGTTCCGTACATTTTTTGGGCGATACATAAACATGTACCTAATATATTTTCGTTTATAGCCGCAGGGTTATGTATACTTGGTGTTGGAATACTAAGTTTTGATAGCAAAATGCAGTTGAATCAGTTGAATGAAGGTGATATATTAACAATTATTTCAGCTTTATTCTTTGCATTTCATATAGCATTTACTGGATTTTTATCAACAAAAAGTGAGCCTATAAAGTTAAATGTAATACAGATGGGATTTGCATCAGTATATTCAGTAATAGGATTAATGATTTTCAGTAACACTGAGAAGATACAAATATTAAAAGGAATGTCATTAGTGTCGATATTGTACATATCTATCTTTGCAACAGCAGTGTGTTTCTTCTTGCAAACATATTGCCAGAAGAATACGACATCAACAAGAGCATCAATATTATTAGCAACAGAGTCACTATTTGCACCTATTTTTGCTATTTTATTATTAAATGAATCATTGTCAATTAGGACAATGATAGGAGCAGGACTTATATTATTTGCAGTAATAGTTTCAGAGACAAGGCTAGGGTTCAAATTACCAGAAGATGAAAATGGATAAAACATAAAATATAAATATTTTGAGAGAAGGAGATAAATAATGAGATTAAGTAAAGCATTTTTAAAAACATATAAAGAGGCACCAAAAGAGGCAGAAGTAGTAAGTCATAAACTTATGCTAAGAGCATCGATGATTAGACAATTAACAAGAGGAATATATTCTTATTTACCATTAGGGTACAAAGTGCTAAGAAAGATAGAAAATATAGTAAGAGAAGAGATGGACAATGCTGGAGCACAAGAAATACATATGCCAGTATTACAACCTGCTGATTTATGGCAAGAAACAGGAAGATGGTTCGCGTATGGGCCTGAATTGATGAGAATGAAAGATAGAAGTGAAAGAGAATTTGCATTAGGGCCAACACACGAAGAAGTTGTTACAGATATAGTTAGATCAACAATAGATTCATACAAAGATTTACCAATTAATCTATATCAAATACAGACAAAATTCAGAGATGAAATGAGACCAAGATTTGGGTTAATGAGAGGAAGAGAATTCTTGATGAAAGATGCATATAGTTTTCATTTAACTGATGAGTCGTTAGATCAAGAATATCAAAATATGAAAGCTGCATATGAAAGAATATTTACAAGATGTGGGCTTAATTTTAGAGCGGTTGAAGCAGATTCAGGATCTATTGGTGGAGATGTAACGAATGAATTTATGGTATTAGCAGAAAGTGGAGAAGATGATATATTATTCTGTGACACTTGTGGTTATGCTGCAAATAAAGAAAAGGCAACAAGTATTATTGATTTGACTGAATCAAACGAAGATAAACAAGCAATGGAATTAGTTGAGACAGTAGAGAAAAAGACTATTGAAGAAGTATCAGAATATTTAGGTGTTCCAGCTTCAAAAACAGTTAAAGCGGTATTATTTAAAGAAGAACTAACAGATAAAACAAATTATTTCATGGCATTAATAAGAGGTGACTTAGATGTGAATGAAGTAAAAATAAAAAATGCTGTAAACGCTACAATTGAGCTTGAAATGATAG
>ERZ1023652.41-NODE-41-length-30074-cov-7.511938_pt1 | contig 30074 bp, 26 predicted proteins | sample MGYA00520879_ERZ1023652 | MGnify/ENA primary metagenome ERZ1023652 (study PRJEB33180, sample SAMEA4044469) | wastewater metagenome | place: Denmark | collected 2016-04-02 | study: EMG produced TPA metagenomics assembly of the PRJEB13832 data set (Local surveillance...
TTACCTTTTTTATGCATTTCTAATATCATTAATTTAAATTCTTCTCCATATCTTTTTCCTGTACTTCCTGCCATTCTGATCACTCCTATTTTTTTAGTTTAACATATTTTACTTACTTTTGGTACAATATGCTCTAAACAAATGGGACTGATCCATTTTCTTTTTTAATTTCCTTTGTATTTTTAATGATAAAATTCTAAAGTTTATTCATTCCTATTATTTAACTGATTTTCTACCCTCAAGCGACTTAACTAATGTTGCCATATCAATAAATTCAATATTCCCACCAATTGGAATTCCACTTGCAATTTGTGATACTTTTATATCTTTATTCTTCAATGCTCTTGTTAAGTATAGCGCTGTTGTTTCACCTTCAAGATCAGGGTTAAGTGCAAGAATAACCTCTTCAACATTATCAATATCTATTCTATTTATGAGTTTATCTATATTCAAATCATCAATAGTCACACCATTTAATGGATCAATTTTCCCACCTAATACGTGATAAACGCCATTGTATGTAGCAGACTTTTCAAACGCTATTACATCTCTAGTTCCTTCTACAACACATATTACAGTCTTATTTCGCTTCCCATTTGAACAAATATCACACATATCATTTTCTGTTAAATTACCACATATACTACAAGGTTTTATGACTTCATGTGCTGTTTTTATTGTATTGATCATCTTATCAATCTCATATGATTCTTTATCCAATATATCAAATGCAATTCTCATAGCACTTTTTCTTCCAATACCAGGTAGTTTAGCAAAAACATCTACTAATTCATCTAATTTTTTCATTTTGTCCCCTTAAAATATAATACGTTATGTGCAAAAAAGGAAAGTCTAAACTTTCCTCTCTGCGATCTTTATTTTGTCCTATTTTATTGTAATAGTTAATTACTCTCCAACTCTTGCTACTTTGAATGTATTAGTTGTTCCAGTTTCAGATATACCTGTAACTAGTACTACTAAATCTCCTTTTTTGATTCCTGGTTGAGTTGCTGCTATTTCCATTGCTTTTGAGAAGAACTCGTCTGTTTTGTCTAATCCTTTAGCAACATATGAGAATACTCCTCTTGTCATTAATAATTGTCTTGCAGTTTGCTCATTATCAGTTAATGCAAGAATTGATGCATCTGGATTATATTTTCTAATCATTCTAGGTGCTCTTCCTGATTTAGTCCATGAAATTATTAATTTTGCTTCTAATAATTGAGCTGCTTCTACTGCTCCTTTTGATACTGCTTCAGTAACTGTTATATCTCCAATTAGTCCTTTTAATGGTTTATGTTTTTTGAACGAATCTGTTCTTTTTGCGATTGTAGCCATTGTTTGTACTGCTTCAACAACATATTTACCTTTTGCTGATTCTCCTGATAACATTACTGCATCTGTTCCATCTAATATAGCATTTGCAACATCTCCTGCTTCTGCTCTAGTTGGTCTAGGATTTCTTATCATAGAATCTAACATTTGTGTAGCTGTTATAACTACTTTTCCTATTTCATTACATTGTCTTATCATCATTTTTTGTGCGAAAGGAACTTCTTCAACTGGTATTTCTACTCCAAGATCTCCTCTTGCTACCATGATTCCATCAGATAATTCTAAAATTTCATCAAAATTATCTACTCCTTCTTGGCTTTCTATTTTAGAAATGATTTTAATATTTTCTCCACCATTTTCATCTAATACTTTTCTAACAGTAGCTACGTCAGATGCTTTTCTTATGAAAGATGCGGCAACAAAGTCCACTCCTTCTCTACATCCAAATTTTAAGTCTTCTATATCTTTTGGTGATAATGCTGGTAAACTTACTGATACACCTGGTAAGTTAACACCTTTTTTTCCACCTAATTCACCAGTGTTTTTAATTAAACATCTGATGTCTTGTCCTTTTATTTCAAGAACTTCTAATCCAATTAATCCATCATCTAATAAAATTGTATTTCCTGGTTTAAGATCTTTTACTATTTCAGGATAAGAAACTGCAAATCTATCTTTAGTTCCTATTACAGAAAAATCAGTAGTTACTGTTACTTCATTTCCTACTTCTAATAGAACGTCTTGATCATTTTGTAATTCTCCTGTTCTTATTTCTGGTCCTTTAGTATCTAATAATATTGCAATTAATTTACCTGTCTCAGCTGCTATTGCTCTAGCTGTTTTTATTCTTGCCCCATGCTCTTCATAATCACCGTGTGAGAAGTTTAGTCTCATTACGTTCATCCCGTTGTCTATTAATTTTTCCATAACTTCTCTTGGTTCTGATTTTGGTCCTATTGTACAAACCATTTTTGTCATTTTCATAATCTTTATTTCCTCCTAGAATTTTTAATATTTATATATTTTATTACATTTTACTAACAATTTATATTGATAACATTTTTGCAATTTCATAATCTTCTTGAGATAATTTTTGATAATTTTCCCAAGCATAAGAAATCGGATGTGTTACCACTTTATTACTTTCAATACCTACCATTAATCCACTTTCTCCTGCTTCCAATAATTCAACTGCCCTAACTCCCATTCTTGTTGCAATTAATCTATCGAATGCTGTTGGATCTCCTCCTCTTTGTAAATGCCCTAAGACAGTAACTCTTATTTCAGTATTTACTTTTTCTTTAAGTTTAGCTGCTATATCATAAACATGTCCTACACCTTCTGCTACAACTATTATATCCGATAATTTACCTTGCGCTCTTCTTGTTTTTATTGCATTAGCTAAATCATCAATATTAAATTCAATTTCTGGAATTAACACACCATTAGCGCCACCTGCAATAGCTGAATAAAGAGCTAAATCCCCACAATGTCTTCCCATTACTTCAATTAAGTATGTTCTTTCATGTGACGTCGCCGTATCTTTTATTCTTGAAATTGCATCTAATATAATATTCATTGCTGTGTCATAACCAATTGTGTAATCCGTTCCAGCGATATCATTATCAATTGTTCCTGGAAGCCCTATCGCCTTTATTCCATGTTCTTTATACAATAAATCTGCACCGTGAAATGATCCATCACCACCAATTACTACTAATCCTTCAATTCCATGCTTTTTAAGATTTGATGCTGCTGCTGCTCTCACTGCTGGGTCTTTAAATTCTGGCAGTCTAGCAGATAAAAGTATTGTTCCCCCTTTATCTGCAATTCCAGATACGTCTAAAGGTGACATTTTGAATATTTCATCATGCAACATTCCTTTATAACCTCTTCTTATTCCATATACTTCAATTCCTTTTTTCATAGCTGTCTTAGCAACTGCTCTCACAGCTGTATTCATTCCTTGTGAATCTCCTCCACTTGTTAGAACTGCTATTCTCTTCATAGCTATTCTCCTTCCTTTTCAAAAAATTCTCCAATTTTTCTATACTTATTATATCTTTTTTCTAGTAAATTTTCAATTTCAAATTTATCTATTTTCTTAAATTCTTTCAAAACTGCTGTTTTTAAATTAATTGATGCTTGTTTTAAGTCCCTATGTGCACCACCTAGCGGTTCTTTTACTATTCCATCTATAATTCCAAAACTTTTTAAACTAATTGAATCTATTTTTAGGCTTCGTGCTGCATCTGGTGCTTTTTTTGAATCATTAAATAATATTGTTGCGCATCCTTCTGGTGAAATTACAGAATAAACACTATTTTCTAACATAAGTATCGAATCAGCAACCCCAATTCCTAATGCTCCTCCACTTCCACCTTCACCTATTACAACTGCAACTATTGGAACTTTGATACCAAACATCTCAGCTAAATTTTTTGCAATTGCCTCACTTTGACCTTTTTCTTCTGCTTCTATTCCTGGGTATGCCCCAGATGTATCTATGAATGTAAGGATTGGTAGTTTAAATCTCTCTGCCATTCTCATTAATCTTAGTGCTTTTCTATATCCTTCTGGACTTGCCATACCAAAATTTCTAAATATATTTGATTCAATATCTCTTCCTTTTTGATGGCCTATTATCATAAGTTTATATCCATCCACACTTGCTAATCCACCAACTATAGCAGCATCATCTCTAGATAGTCTATCACCATGTAATTCTACGAAATCTTCTGTAATCTCTGAAATATAATCCAATGTATATGGTCTTTTAGGATTTCTGGAAATTTGTGTCCTTGCCCATGCATCCATTTCTGTTTCTGAGTATTCTATCATTTTAGCTTGTAATTTAACTTCTAATTCTTCAATTTGTTTACTGAAGTCTATACCTTGCTCTACAGAAAATTTCTTTAATTCTTCAATTTTTCCTTCTAATTCAGATATCTCTAATTCTATACTCATATTTCCTCCAATATTAAACAAGCTTCTCTAGAATACGATAAATTGTTTCTTTCAAATCTTTTCTTTCTGCTATAACATCTACCATTCCATGTTCTAATAAAAATTCTGCTTTTTGAAATCCTTTTGGTAATTTCTGATTTATTGTTTGTTCAATAACTCTGGGTCCTGCAAAACCAATTAATGCTCCAGGTTCAGTCACTATAACATCACCTAATAATGCAAATGATGCTGAAACTCCTCCAGTTGTAGGATCCACAGGTACTGATATGAAAGGAATTCCGGCCTCGTTAAGACGTTTTACCGCTCCTGATGTTTTTGCCATTTGCATCAAAGAAACTATTCCTTCTTGCATTCTTGCTCCACCAGAACTTGCAACTAAAATTGCTGGTATTTTCTTCTCAAGTGCTCTTTCTAATGTTCTAGTTATCTTTTCGCCTACTACTGACCCCATGCTTCCACCCATAAATCCAAATTCCATAGCAGCAATACTCACTTCTATCTCATATATTTTACCTGTTCCAGAAATAACAGCGTCTATCATCCTGCTCTTTTCTCGAGCTTCTTCCAATTTTTCTTTATAATTAGGAAAATTTAAAAAATCTTTTGAATTTAGTGTCATATCTTCTTCTATAAATGTTCCCTCGTCTATAAGCAACTCTATTCTTTCAAAAGCTGTTAATCTAAAGTAATTTCCACATTTAGGACATATGTTTAAATTATTTTTTAAATCCTCATTGTATATTATTTCGTTACACTTACTACATTTTTTCCATTGATTATTTTCAATAACATCAACTGATAATTTTGACTTAGATGTCACGGTTGCATATTTATTTTTTGATTTCTTGCTTGAGAACAAACCCATTCATACCACCTCTAAAATATTTTCATATCTTTTACTTTTCAATCTAACAATTTTAACATTATAAAATACAATTGTTATGTGAATGTGAAACTGTTGCATTATATTTTAGCAACAAAAATAGAAAAAGTCCATATATTATTTTATATTTCTTATTATTTTAGCAAACTTAATAAATAATGTCACTCCAATTTTGAAAGTGACATTATTTATTATTTAATTTATTTACTATTTACATTCCTTTTGATAAAAAGTATATTGCAAATAGTGTTGCAAGTCCGTACATAACTGGATGTACTTTCTTTGCTTGTCCTGATGCAACTTTTAATATTGTGTATGTTAAAAATCCTATAGCTATCCCTTCTGCAATTGAGAATGACAGAATCATAAAAATCATTGTGAAGAATGCCGCTGTAGTTTCTGCAAAATCTTCAAAATCTATATGTTTAGTACTTGATGCCATCAATGCTCCAACACAAACTAATGCAGGTGCTGTAACTGCTGAATTAACTACTGCTAATAATGGCGACAAAAACAATGCTAGAATAAATAATATTGCTGTTGTAAATGCTGTTAATCCTGTTCTTCCACCTGCCTCAACTCCTACAACACTTTCTGCATAACTTGTGACTGAACTTGTTCCTATTATAGCTCCTAGAGTTGTCGCTGTTGCATCTGCCATTAGTGCTTTTTCTCCATCAATCAATTTACCTTTACTATCTAATAAGCCTCCACGTGTACATACACCCATTAGAGTTCCTGCTGTATCAAAGAAGTCTAAAAACAAAACTGAAAATACTACAAACCAAAAACTTGGTTGTGTAATTAGTCCCATTGGATTTGTTCCTGTAAATAATTGAAATGCCACTGGTTTTAAGCTTGGAATCGATGCGAAAAGCGCTGTTGGAACTGGCACTAATCCCGTAATCATACCAACTATTGCCGTTACTATCATACCAATAAATATAGCCGTGTTTACTCCACGTGCAATAAGAATTAACGTTAAGAATATTCCAAATATCCCTAAAAGCGTCATTGGTGCTGTTAAATTTCCAAGCGTGACCATAGTTGCTTCACTTGAGACAACTATTCCAACTGACTTTAATCCTATAAATGCAATGAAAAATCCTACTCCTGCACTTACAGCATATTTCAATGAATTTGGTATAGCATTTATTATTTTTTCTCTTAATCCTGTCCCTGCTATTATCATAAACAATAATCCTGAAATAAATATTGCAAATAACCCTTGTTCCCATGTATAACCTAATTTACCGCAAATTGTAAATGCGAAGAATGCATTCATTCCCATTCCAGGTGCCTGTGCCACTGGATAGTTCGCATAAAGAGCCATCATCATTGTTCCAAATACTGCTGCTAGCGCAGTTGCAACAAACACTGCTTTTATGTCCATCCCTGCTTTTGATAATATATCTGGATTTACAAACAAGATATATGACATTGATAAGAATGTAGTTAATCCTGCTATCACTTCTGTCCTAATCGTCGTATTTCTCTCTTTTAGCTTAAAAAACTCTTGAATCATTTCATTCCTCCTAAGATTTGTTTTATTTATATAATAAGATTATATATTCTGAAAAATTTGCAATAAAAAAGCCCCAAGGGGGGCTCTTTTTATAAATTCAAAAACTCCCCCATAGTAGATCATTTACGGTGACCTGTAGAAACTCTTGACCTTATTTCAAGATTATATGGGTTATTTATTTTTATTACTTGAATTATAGCATAATTTTTAAATCCCGTAAAGAGTTCTATATTACAAATGTAAAATTATCAAATTCAACTTTATAGCATGCCAAGCATAATCTCTTCGCAACATCTTTTTTTCCATATTTCTTATCCCCAACTATAGGGTTTTTTCTATGCGCTAATTGTGCTCTTATCTGATGTTTTCTTCCTGTCATTAATTCTATCTCCAACGTTGTTATTCTCTCATTTTGCATCTTTTCAAATTCTTCAAGCAACATTAACTTTTCAAGATGTTCTTGTCTTAAATTTCTTTTTCTAACAATTGATATGCATTTTTTAGATTCTTTAAGCTCTTCATCACTAACAATTACATTTTTTTCTGTAACTTTAAGGTAGTTTTCCATCTTAATATAACTATCCTTTATATCACCATGAACAATTGCTACGTATTTTTTCTTTATTTCATTATTTCTTATTTTCTCTGTCATATATCTAAGAAATTTAAGATTTTTACACCCAATAACTAACCCTGATGTATCATTATCAAGTCTATTTGCAAAGTTAACATTACTATTGTTATAAATCTGTTTATAAATTTCTGAGAGTCCAAATTTATGCCCTGTTCCTTTGTGCATCGGCATTTGTGGTGGCTTATTAACAATAAAGAAATCTTCATTTTCAAATATTATTAGTGATTTATAATAATAATTATCATATTCATCTTCATAAACTTTCTTAGATTCTTTCAATATTCCAGTCAACACATCTTCTTGAAATTTCAAGTATTTTATTGTAACGGTATCTCCTAATACTAGTCTATAGTTTTCTTTAATTTTAGCACCATTTACACGGACATCCCCTTTTTTTAAAGCTCTAAAAATATTACTTAATGTCTCGTCTTTACATATTTTTTTCAGTAGTCTATCTATTCTACTATTTTCATATTCTGCATCTACTATATATTCCATAATTCCCCTTTTTATTTAATTTTCTAGTCTGAATTGACTTTTACACTCTCTGCTAATCCAATTAACATAAATGATGATAGAAATGAACTTCCACCATAACTTAGGAACAGTAATGGTTTACCTGTTACAGGAGCTAGTCCTAATGTCATTCCAACATTTATTAATACATGGAACAAAAATATTCCTGCTATTCCATAAAGTAATAACTTTCCAAAGTCATCATCTATCTTCTTGCTTATTTTAATTAATGAGTATATCAGCCAAAAATATAATCCCAGTACAATACTTGAACCCAAAAATCCTGTTTCTTCAGATATTATAGAAAATATAAAATCTGTCTGTGCTTCTGGTAGAAATTCAAGCCTACTTTGACTACCTTTAAAGATTCCACTTCCAATAAATCCACCTGCTCCTACAGAAATTTTAGATTGTGTAACTTGCCATCCCCCACCTTGTTTATCTTGTTCCGGGTTAAGAAATGTCTCAACCCTTTTTTGTTGATAGTCACTTAATAAAGGTCGGTACAGCGGGTATGTTCCAAAAATTAATAATATCGTTATCATTATCCCTGCTATCAGTACTGGATTGGTCTTATAGAGAAAAACCATACACCCAAATGAAAATGTTACAATTAGCGTTGTTCCAAGATCTGGTTGTGCCAGTATTAGTATAAGAAGTGGTATCGCTGGTAAGAATGCCATCATAAGATCTTTTAGACTTCGTATTCCTCGTTTAAATCTTGATGTTATCCAATATGCCAGTATTATTATTATTATTATCTTTACGAACTCTGATGGTTGTATTGTTATTGGTCCTAGTTTTATCCATCTTTGTGCACCTAATGTCTTTTTACCAACAATTCTTACTAATAACATTAATATTATACCTATTCCATATAACTGCCATAAATAATTTTTCAACTTCTTATAATCAAAAAATGTTATTATCATCATAGTTATTGTCCCAACAACTATCCACATTACATTCAATATAATATATTTTATTGATCTAGTTGCACTATAAACGAATATAGTACTAATTAGTGTCAATAAATAGCTTATCATAAGTAACTGTTTATCTATTTTGTAAGCATTAAATTTTATTGTGTTAATAAAATTAAAATTCCCAAACATTGCTCTCCCACCTTTTATTATTAACTTCTCTAGTTATACATTACCTAAAACTGTTATATTATTTCCTGTAAATTTATCTTTTAAAAATTGGTTTATTACATTTTCTTCTAGGCTCATTATTTCTTTTTTTACTTCCTCAACTTCAAAAATAACTTTATTTCTAAGATAATAATTACCAAGAATACTCATTCTAGATCTAGGATTTTCCATTGAAAATGCTATTTTACTTAAAAATTTATTTTTTGCTTTATCAAGCTCTTTTGTTAATATTCCATTTTCTCTCAATTTAGTGAATTCTTTTAGTGTTATTTCAACTGCTTTCTCGTAGCTTTCTTTGCTTGTCCCTATATATGTTGAAACGACTCCACCTTCTTTGTATGCTTGGCTATAAGTGTACACAGAATATGCTAATCCTTGTTCTTCACGAATTTCTTGGAACAATCTTGAACTCATTGATCCACCCATGATGTTAGAGACTATATCAAAGTAAAATCTTTTTTCATCCATATAAGAAAGTCCGTTATGAGTGATGCAAATGTTTACTTGTTTTATGTCTTTTTCATGTTTACTATTCCCCACATTGAATTCAAATGGTATTGTCGCATATTTTTGAACTGCATTATCTTTTAGTTTTCCAAAATATTTCTCTATGTTATCAATAATTTCTTGCTTATCAAATTTTCCAGATATAACAATAACAATATTATCTTTCGTATATCTTTCGTTATAATATTGACTAATTTTTGTACTTGTAAATGATTTTACACTTTCTTCTGTTCCAATTATATTTTTTCCTAAATTTCCTTTTATTGCATCTCTATAATTTAATTCAAATACTAAATCATCTGGCATATCTTCATACATTTTTATTTCTTCTATTATAACATCTTTCTCTTTTTCCAACTCTTTTTCACTAAATAAAGAATTGGTAACTATGTCAAACAGTATATCTGAAGATTTATTTATATATTCACTTAATGAATTAATATAATACACCGTTTCTTCTTTTGATGTATGCGCATTAATGCTTGCACCTAAGTAGTCTACTTCTTCCGATATTTCAAAATAATTTCTTTTTTCTGTACCTTTAAACATCATGTGTTCTAAAACATGTGAAATACCATCTTCATCAGGTAATTCATCTTTTGATCCTGTTCTCACAAATACACCTAATGAACATGTCGATATATTGTCAATACTATCAAATATTACTGTTATTCCATTATCCGTTACTTTTTTTTCTATCATCTATATTTCTCCTTATTTCTCTTTAGTCTTTAATATTCTGCTTTTTTAAATAGCATTATTCCTATGTATAAAAATAGTATGTTGGGAATCCAACAAGCTAAGTAAATTGGTATTGTACCCGATGCTGCTATAGCTTTTAAAATTGATGACATACCGTAATACGAATACCCAATTATAACAGATAATCCTATATTTAAAGCTGCTCCACCTCTTACATATTTACTTCCTAATGACAGTCCTATAAAACTCATTATAAATGCAGAGAATGCAAATGAAATTCTGTAATAAAATTCAATTAACAGGTCCTTTGTATCAGCTCCAACTCTACCAAAATAAACAGATTTCTCTCTTAATTCTTTCATTGTCAGTTGTTTTGCTTTCACTGGATCTGCCAATATTTCGTTTATTGGCACTTTGAATGTTAGTTTTGAATTATCAATTGCTGTTGTTTGATTATTAGAGACATTATATTCTTTAAGGTCAGTAAATGTCCATACACTATTACTTTGAAGATTTGCTTCTTTTGCTGTGTACACAGTCTCAACTTTTTCAAAATTTCCAACAAAATTTACTATTTCAATATTCTTCATATAACCTTCGTCTTTACTTACTTTTTCAGCATATAAGATTTGATTCCTAGATGTTCTGACTAGCACGAAGTCCTTTTGACTTTTGACTTTTTCGACGTCTTCTAATTTAAGTGATTTTAATTCACTTCTTTTTTTATTAGAATTTCCTAGCATATCAATATTAAGCCAAAAAACAAATAATGAAATTAGAAATGAAAATATTATTGGAAATAGAGCAACTCTAGCAAAACTTATACCACTTGTTTTCATTGCAGTTATTTCAAGTCTTTGCGCCATTTTACTTATTGATAACAAACTTCCAAGTAGTATTCCTAGAGGTGCGGTATTTATAAATATATCAGGAAGCCCTAACCATAAATATCTTAGTGCTTCTGCTCCTGTAAACTTATTATCTAATATCCAACCAGTTACATTTATACTTTCTGCTAATAAAAATACTAAAAAAAACATACTCATTCCAAGAAGAAAGCTTTTAATATAATTTATAAGAACATATTTATCAATTTTATTCATTATTTTCTCCTTGTTTTTGTAATTGTTAAGTATATGCACAATGCAAATAATATTGCATTTGGAGTCCACATTGCAATAGCAGTTGGCACATTATTATTTAATACTACAACTTTACCGTAATTTACTAATCCAATATAACTAAATAGTACTATCAAACTTATACCAAAACTGATTCCTTTACCACTTCTCTTATTTCCAACAGAAAGTAAAACCCCTAGCCAACATAATAAAACACTTGCAAACGGACCTATTATCCTTTGATAATATTCTATATCCATCTTCAATGCTGATCTTCTTTCTTCTGGAATCGCTATTAATTTTTTATACTCTAACCTTAATTCTTTCAAATTCATTTCACTTTTAGATTTCTTTTTTTGATCTTCAACATCAAAAAACTGTGAAAGTGGAACTTGCTGCTGATCATAAGATGCTATAATTTCTCGTTCTCCGTTTGTATTAAAATAATAACCCTCTACATCTTTCATCACTAGATTATTTGGTTCAAATGCAGCTTTATCTGCTAAAAATATTATTGGAAACGGATTGTTTTCCCTTTTGTTGAACAATATAAATTTACTTGCTTCTGCATTTTCATTGTTAATACTATCAATGTAGAACCCAAATCCCTTTTCTGGATTCGTTAAAAATACCTTTTCCTGTGTCAATGAACTTGGACGTGTTGACAATATTAATTGTTTTTGAGCATTTATATTTTTTAATGCTCTAGGATTAACATAAATTTCCAATCCTAGTCCTATAAATGTTAATATAAGTCCGAATATAAAAGCTGGTCTTATTATTCTTAATAGACTAATTCCCGAACCTTCCATTGCTATTATTTCATTTGTCTCTGTGAGCCCACCATACACAAGCATTACACCTAAAAATGCACCCATTGGTATTGTTTGAGTAAGAACCCCGGGTACAATGTATAAGAAATAATCTAATACTGTGAGTAGTGGCAAATCATTTGTAAATAATTTTTCCATTACTTCTATAAGAGCATTTATCATCAGTATAAATGTAAATATGCTAATCCCAAATACTGTAGGTAATACTAACGAATTGTATATATATTTATCAATTATTTTCATCTCTATCTTTTTCCTTTATCTCATCGGATTTTATTTCATTTAATATATTATTTCTCAATTTCTTTTCTTTTTCTTTTCTTCTTTGTTTTTCAAATCTCGTTTTTATGAACTCAGGAAAAATTTCTGAGTAAGGATACAAGTATTCAACTATTATTCCCGACCCATAACTTTCTTTAAGTTTTTTTTCAATTCTCTTATCATGGCTTGATAACATCAAAGCAGCTATATATATAAGAAAAATAACAAATGTTGACTTTATAATTCCTATAAATCCCCCTAAATAATCATCAAATTTTTTCAACTTAATTGTTTTTAAAAATGAATTTGAAAATCTTAATAAAATTGAAAGAATCACATACAAAATCAAAAATGATATGAAATATTTTTTCAAGTGATCTATATTATTATCTGTTAATTTGAATACTTTTTCAACTGTTGGATATAAAAATTTCATAGTATACAGGATTATAAGATATTTAAATGTACCAAAAAATTCTACTACAAATCCTCTTTTCTTACCTATGAGAAAAAATATTACTATTATTAGCCCAAAAACAATATCTAATATCATGTCATTTCCTCTTACTTTCTTTTACTTTATTTTCTATTTATATACTTTCTTGGTACTCTTTGGCTTACGCCACAAACTATCTCATACGAGATTGTTTCGCATATTTCTGCTACTTCTACAGCACTTATATTTTCTCCAAATATTTCTACATATTCGTCAACTACTACTGCTATTTCTTTGGGAATTAATACCATTAGTTGATCCATACAAACTGTTCCAACTATTTTACATTTATGCCCTTTATAAAGCACTGAACCTTTATTTGCTAACTCTCTTCTAACACCATCAGCATAACCAATTGATATTGTTGCTATCTTCTCACCTTTTTGTGCTTTATATTTATTACCATAACTAATATAACCATCTTCTAACATTTCTTTTACAAAACTTATTCTAGCATGTAAACTCATTACTTGATTGAACTTATAAGGTGATGTCTCATCTTCTGTAACACCACCATAAAGTATTATTCCAGGTCGTATAAAATCATAAATACTATCTTGATATAATACTGAACCAAAGCTATTTAGTATGTGTTTATATTTTATTTCTTTATGATTCTTAACTATTAAATCAAATTTTTCAATTTGACTTCTTGTATACTCTTCATTGCTTTCAGAAGAAGAAAGGTGAGAAAAAATACCTTCTATATTTATTGTACTTGAATTTTTTATAAGCTCTATTGCTTTTTCTGCATCTTGATACTGGAATCCAACTCTTCCCATCCCAGTATCAATCTTTACATGAATATTACAGTTAATATTATTTGAATTCAAATAATCTATTTCATCAAAACTCACTATTGGAAAACGCAAGTCATTTTCTGAAGCTATTTTCATACTTGATTTCTCAATAGGTCCAAAGATTAATATGTTAACTTCTTTATTTCTTTCTCTTAGTGCCATTGCTTCTTCAAATGTGGCAATACCAAACCAAGTGATTCCTACATTTACAAGTTCATCAAATATTTCTATCATTCCATGTCCATATGCATTAGCTTTTACAACTGTCATTATATTTTTTTTTGCTGTTATTTTTTCAAGTTCGATTACATTTTTTCTCAAATTTTCTAAATTTATTTCTGCCCAACAACGCATAGCTCTTCTCCTAATTATCTTATTTCTATTATAATAATACTTTTTCTGCTGAATCTTCTTCTAATCCTCTTGGTCCCATTTGTATTGCTTCTCCTGTAACATCTTTTGGCTTTCTTTTATATTTTCTCAATAAATATAATATTGGACTTGCTAAGAATATCGAAGAATATGCTCCATAGAATACTCCTACAAACAATGCAAAGTTAAATGTTCTTAAAGATGCTCCTCCTAATATTAACAATGCTAATATTGAGAATAATGTTGTTATAGATGTAAATAATGATCTCCAAAAAACTTGATTAATACTTAAGTCTATTATATCTATGAAATCCATTTTGTTCTTTAGTTTCGCATCATTTTCTCTTATTCTATCAAATACAACAATTGTGTCATTTATCGAATATCCTAATATTGTTAAAATTGCGGCAATAAACGGTGTATCAATTTCTAAACCTAACAAACATACCATTCCAATTGTTATAAATACATCATGTAATAACGCTATAATTGCCGCTACTGCATATATAAGTTCAAATCTAATAGTTATGTAGAATACTATTAAAATACTTCCAAATAGCAATGCAATTCCTGCACTATTTGTTAATTCTTTACCTATTGTGGCTCCTACTTTATCTGCTTTAACAACTTCAAAATTTCCTTCTTTTGCTTTTAAATCATTAAGTATTTTTACTTTTTGTGCTTCTGTTACCTCTTGTGTTCTTATAATTATTGTATTACCTTCTGAGTACTGTAATTTTCTTGAGTTTGATTTCAATTGTGGAATTTCAATTGCGATACCATCAAGTGTCTTATTTAATTCATCTTTGTTTATTGCTTTTTCAAATTTAAGTTGTAATAATTGTCCACCTTTGAAATCTATTCCTAAATTAAACCCTTTAAATATCATTGCTCCAATTGCTAATGCAACCATGAATGCAGAAAAAGCAAAATAAATATTTCGTTGTCTTGTTATTTTTAAATTCATTATTTTGCTCCTCCTTTCCAAAATAATTTTTCTTTATCTATATTGAATAGTCCCATTACTAATTCAAGTAATGTTCTTGTAACAAATATAGCAGTAAACATAGATGCTAATACCCCTATAGTCAATGTTACAGCAAATCCTCTTACAGGACCTGTACCATAGAAGAATAATATTGTCGTTATTATTAGCGTTGTAATATTTCCATCAATTATTGCTGGTAATCCTTTTTTAAATCCTATTTCAATTGCTTCTTTTGTTTCTTTTCCTTCTCTTAACTCATCTTTTATTCTTTCAAAAATAATAACATTTGCATCTACTGCCATTCCTAGAGATAATATAAATCCAGCAATACCAGGTAATGTTATAGTTGCATTGATTGCACTTAATACACCTAAAACTATAAGTCCAAATATATATAATGCAAAATCTGCAATTAACCCTGGAATTTTATATATTGCGATCATAAATATTGAAATTAATATTATTGCTATTATTCCTGCTAATTGTGTTTGTTTAATTGACTCTACCCCTAATGATGCGCCTATTGTTCTTGTTTCTAGTATTTTTATATCTACAGGTAATGCTCCTGATTTTAATAAATTTACTAAATCTTGTGATGCTTTCTGATCTCCTGTTGTTATAACTCCTTTTCCTCCAGGTATTTCAGAATTAATCTTTGGTGCAGATTGTATTTTCCCATCTAACACTATAGCTAATTGTTTTCCTACATTATCTTTTGTTATTTGAGCAAATTTGTTTGCCCCACTATCATTAAGTTCAAAACTAACTTCAGGTTGGCCTAATTGACCTTGAACTAAAGTAGCATTTTTAATTGACTCTCCTGTTAGTAATGTCTCACCAAGTGATCCATCTTCCTGCATTAACTTAAATTCTAATTTTGCTGTTGTTCCTATTAAATCTATTGCAGCTTGAGAATTTTTAACCCCTGCTAATTCAACAATAAGTCTATTGTCTCCACTTTTTTGTATATTAGGTTCTGCAACTCCTAATGAATTTACCCTTCTTTCTACTATATCTCTTACTTTATCCATAGTATCTGATTGTACTTTACCTGTTTTTTCATCAGCTTGTAGAACAACATATGTTCCACCTCTTAAGTCTAACCCTAAATTTAAGTGTTTGTAATATAATGCTAATATCGGTAATAAAATTGCCAACAACATTACTATCGCTCGTGTTTCCTTTTTCATGATACCTCCTTAGTTTTTATGCTAACTACTTTATATAATTTATTATAACTACTTCAATGTATCTAAGTGTTTCTGTAATATTATTGATGCTGCTACCATATCCACAACTTGCCTTCTGGCTTTACCATTTTTTTTTGAATAATTTTTTAGATAATGCTCTGCTTCTGTTGTAGAATATCTCTCATCCATGTATATAATTTCTATTCCTTCTATATTCTTTTGAAGTATAGCAACGAACTCTTCTACTTTTTCAGTCTGCCTTTTTTTACTTCCATCTAAACTTTTTGGCATTCCGACAACTATTTTTTTTGTTCCTTCATCATCAAGTATTTCCTTTATTCTCTTAACTGGATCAATTACATTACGATCTATTACTTCTAGTGCTGTCGCTAATATCCCTAAAGGATCACACTTTGCAACACCTATTCTAACATCTCCAACATCCAATCCTATAAATTTTTTAATCATAGAACCTCTGTCATATATGCTACTGTTTTTTCTAATGCTTCGTTTACTTTCGTCCCATCTTTTCCACCAGATTGTGCAAAATCAGGTCTTCCGCCACCATTACCATCTGTAACTATTGCAGCTTGTTTTACAAGATCTCCTGCTTTTACTTTGCCTATTAGATCCTTTGTAACACCAGCAATAAATAATGCTTTTCCATTATCTGTACCCAATAAAATAACTACACTTTGTAATTTTTCTTTTATTCTATCCACAATTTCTTTCAATTCTTCAACTTCCTTATTTTTATATGACTTAGCTAACACTTTTATTCCGTTAATTTCTTTAACATCTGATAACATTTCGTCTATTTCATATTTAATAAGTCTTGTTTGCAATTTACTGTTTGCTTTCTCTAGATCTTTTACATCATCTATATGTTTTTTCAAAATCTCTAAAATATTATTTGTATCCGTTTTTAGAATTCCTGCCATCTCTTGTACCGTTTTTTCTAGTTCCTCAACATATAGCAATGCTTTATTTCCCGTTATAGCAGTTATTCTTCTAACACCTGATGCTATTCCAACTTCGCTTTCTATATTTAAAAATCCTATCTCACCTGTTGATTTAACATGTGTTCCACCACATAGCTCAATAGAGAACCCTGGAATTTCAACAACTCTTACTGTATCTCCATATTTATCAGAAAATAACGCCATTGCACCTCTATCTTTTGCTGTTTCAATATCCTCATAGTTTACTGTTAGTGCTGTGTTCTCAATAATAACTCTATTTGCAATTTTTTCAATTTCTTTCAATTGATCTGGTGTTATTGATTCATAATGAGAAAAGTCAAATCTCAATCTTTCATTATCTACCATTGACCCAGATTGCTCAACATGCGTTCCTAATACTTCTCTTAATGCTTTATGTAATATATGTGTTGCTGTATGATTTCTTTGTACATCATTTCTATATTCTCTATCTACTGTTAATTCTAAAACATCTCCAACGTTTGGTAAAGAACCTCTTATATTCAATAATTGATGGATAAACACGTCTTTTTTCTTAACAACATTTGTTATTTCACCTTCAAATTCACCAAATTCAATAGTTCCTTTATCAGCAACTTGACCTCCTGATTCAGCATAGAATGGTGTTTTATCAAATATAATTTCATATCCATCTAATCCGTCTATTTTTGTCAGATGTAATACTTTTGCACTACAATTCAGTTCATCATAACCAACAAATTCAGTTTTCCCGTTTTTAGCAAAGAATTCATCAATGAATTCATCTTTAACCATATCTGATATTGTTTCTTTTGATGCTTGTGATCTTTTAACTTGTTTTTCTAATTCAACATTGAACTCTTCTTCAGATACTTCAAATCCTTCATTTTCAATTACTTGTTGTGTTAATTCTAATGGGAATCCATATGTGTCATATAATTTAAATGATATTTCTGATGATAATTTTTTGTTTCCTTTTGTTTTCATATCTTCAATCTCATCTAAAAGTATTTCAATTCCATTTTTTAGTGTAATTGCGAATCTCTCTTCTTCAAGTCTGACAACTTTTTCTATGTACTCTTTTTTACTTTCTAGCTCAGGATACCCTTCTTCCATTGTTTTTATAACTGTTCCTACAAATTTATGCAAAAAGATATCATCCTTACCAAATATTTTTTCTTGTGTTCTACTTCCAACACCGAATGCTCTTCGAATTAGTTTTCTTAAGATGTAACCTCTTCCTTCATTTGATGGTAATACTCCATCTCCTATTAAAAATGTTGCAGCCCTTATGTGATCTGCTATTATTTTTACAGTCACGTCATATTTTTCTCTCTGTATATTTAATACTTCTAGTATATTTTCCATTATTGGCATAAATAAGTCAGTATCAAAATTTGTTTTTTGGTTTTGCACTACAGAAGTTATTCTTTCAAGGCCCGCACCTGTATCTATATTTTTTTCAGGTAATGGAACTAAAGTCCCATCTTCCATTCTATTCCATTCAGTGAATACTAAATTCCAAATTTCCAAAAATCTATCACAGTCACATCCAGGCATACAAGTATCTGGATTAGGACATCCAAAAGAATTACCAGTATCATAGTATATTTCACTACATGGCCCACAAGAACCTACCGGTCCTGCTGCCCACCAATTATCTGCTTCTCCTAATCTAACTAATCGCTCTTTGGGTATCCCAATAACTTCATTCCATATTTTATAAGCTTCGTCATCAGTTTCAAAAACTGAGATATATAATTTTTCTTTTTCTAATTTAAGTACTTCTGTTATGTACTCCCACGACCATGCAATAGATTCTTCTTTGAAATAATCTCCAAATGAAAAGTTACCTAACATCTCAAAAAAAGTTTGATGTCTTGGTGTTCTTCCTACGTTTTCTAGATCATTTGTTCTTATACATTTCTGATATGTTGTAATTCTTTTGAATGGAGCTTCTTTTTCTCCTAAGAAAAATGGTTTAAAAGGTACCATTCCTGCTACCGTTAACAAAAGCGTCTTATCATCTGGTATTAATGATGCACTTTCAAAATGTTTGTGTTCTTTTGATTTGAAAAAGTCTATAAAACTCTTTCTTACTTCATTACCTGTCATTCTTCCTCCTAATATATTTAACTCTAATTGATTAATCTAACTTGAAATTATCTCCCAAATATACTTTTCTTGCTCTTTCATCATTTGCTATTTGGTCACTTGTTCCAGATATTAATATGCTTCCTTCTGCCATAATATAGGCTCTTTCTGTTATTCTTAGAGTTTCTCTAACATTATGATCTGTTATTAATATTCCTAATCCACGCTCTTTTAATTTTATTATTATATTTTGAATATCTTCAACAGCAATTGGATCTACTCCTGCAAATGGCTCATCTAAAAGTATGAAATCAGGATTAGTCGATATTGTTCTAGCAATCTCCACTCTTCGTCTTTCTCCTCCAGATAGAGAGTATCCAAGATTTTTAGCAACATGCGAAAGTTTAAATTCTTCTATAAGGTTACTTGTTATAGAAAGTCTTTCTGCTTTAGGTATTTTTCTCATTTCTAGTACTGCTAATATGTTTTCTTCAACAGTCATATTCCTAAATACTGATGCTTCTTGTGGTAAATAACCTAGTCCAAGTCTAGCTCTTTCATACATTGGTGCCGTTGTTATGTCTTCACCATTATATTGAACTGTCCCATAATTTGGTTGAATGATTCCTGTTATCATGTAAAAAGTTGTTGTTTTTCCTGCTCCATTTGGTCCAAGAAGTCCTACAATCTCACCTTTTTCCATACTTAAACTAACATCTTTCACAACTTCTCTCTTTTTATATATCTTCTTCAAATTAGAAGCTTCTATACTTATTTTTCTACTCATCTATTCTCCCTTAAGTACTATTATCATTGATTCAACTTAATTCTATATGTTTTGGTATAATTTGTTCCTAAATATGTCAATGTTCCTTCTAACTCTGAATTATACGCATTAACATTAATACGATCACTAACTACTGCTCCATTCGCTTTCCATGTTACAGGAACTTGAATCATTCCTTTAAATGTATTTATTCCAACCGTTCTAGGTAATGTTATTTCTGTACCTATCCGCGAAACAACTGGTATATATATATTACTAGATCCTCTTTTTAACATTTCTAATACAGTTTCTGATGGAACCGTTAGATTGAATGATTTTATTTTTTGTGCGTTTTTAGAAACAATATTTGCATTCAATGTAACTGTTTTTGACGTTCCCCCATAAAACTGCTTATTTATTTTCCCTGTTACATCAATTGCATTTATGTTAGAACTTGTCCATTTCACCTGCGTATTAACACCATTAGATGCAACCATTGATTTAACCAAATTGAGACTTGTATTGTTTTTTACATCATCCGCATTTATATTTAGTCTACTATACACATTATCTACCGCCGCTGTATCTTTAGGATCTGCTTTTCCTGTAGTTTGTGTGTTAGAATCATTTTTCTGTAGATAATAATTTATTTTTATATTCTGTTCATTCTCAAGAATCTTCTGATCAACATAATATGTTGCTTTCTTAGATGTAACTTTTGTTTTCCCTCTATATGTCTCAACATTTCCATCTAATATTAGTTTTCTTGCTTTATTGTCTATTGTAGCTTTATCCGCACTTATATTCACTGACCCAATTCCATCAATATTACTTACAATTTTTACATTATTTTGTGCGTATCCTTTTTCTGTATTCAAATCAAGATATATAAAGTTAGAAGTCATTTGTGTGTTTCCTCTAAAATTCATCATTACTTTATCTCTTGCCATAATTAGATTTTTCGATGTATCTATTTCGTTATACTGAGAGTTTAAGTTTATTTCTTTATAATTCATATTGACATTACCTTTGATTTCACTTCTAGTTACACTATAGTCTTTATTTTTATGAACTAGGAAGTAAACTTTCGCAGTATTTCCTCTGAAATATATCGCCTCTGAATCAACCATTTTTTTAGGATCTGCAACAAAATCTTTAACATTTCCTCTTATTTTTCCATTTACATTTCCATCAAATTTGAATTCTCTTTTCTCGAAATTACCTTCACCGGTTTTCGATTTAATTACATCTCCTTGATCACTTCTCATCATCATATTATTAGAAAAAATATTTTTCGAATTTGTATTTATATTTCCGCTTGTACCTGAAATTACAAAGTTTTGCTTTCTTATTGCAAAATTAGAATTTAATGTCGCATCTCCTGCTTTAAATGCATACACCATGTTAGTCCCATTTACTACGTAACCATCATAATTTAATACATATTTTGACCCTGTTGTTAATAATTCATTCTTAAGGTCGTATACTCCATCAACGTATGATCCGGTTATATTTTTTGGTTTATAATGGAATGTTCCGCCACCAGTTCCTCTAGTTATTTGCGTAGTTTCATCATAGTATGCTTTGGCTGCTGTTACCATTAAATCTTTTCCTTGATATTTTACATTTCCAGTAGCTTCAACTTGTTTTTTTACTATGTCATATATCGCGCTATTAGAGTTCATTGTTCCTTTACTATCTTTGTATACAACATTACCAACAGCATTTATTTTCTGTGCATCATCATAATATGTAGCTTCATTGGAATTTAAATTTTTATCTGCTTGTTTGTAAATCACATTCCCAATACCTTTTACCTCTTTAAACGCTGTAGTTGTTTCGACTCTATCAGCTTCCAATTCCATTTTCTTCTCATTGTTAACTACTTTTGTTCTCGCTGTTGTTGTTACACGATCGCCCTCTTTTTTATATTCAGCTCTCTCTGTCATCAAATTCCATTTGTTGTCTTTTGACTTACCAAAAACTTTTCCTTCGAATGTCAAATTAGACGTTTTTGTCTCAACAGTGGCATTTTTTGCTGAAATCATCATGTTTTTCTTAGTTAAATCAACAATTACACCTTTAAATTTAATTATATCGTCTGTTGGTGCTCCTATTTGCTCATCCGCATAGATAATAGCGTCATCTTTAAGTCTATATACCACTTTTTTAGTTTTTATTTGCTTTTCCATTTGTTGCTGTGGTACAGAAATATTCTTAAAAAATATAACGTACAAAAAATATACTGCTAATAATCCTAGAAAACCGTAGGCTCCTTTTTTCCACATTATTTTATCTCCTCTATTTTCACCTTAATATCTGCTAAAAATCTTAACGCTTCAATTGGTGTCATATTATTTATATCTTTATTTTCAAATTCAAATATAACATCTTCCATTACTTCATCTCTATTATTTACAATTAGTTCTTCTTCCTCAGCTTGCTCAGAATAAACGCCAAATAAAGACAATTGTTCAACACTAATAGTTTTTTCTATTAACCTTTTCCTCTGTTCAAGTGTTCTAAGCACTTTCTTCCCATTTAATAATATTTCTTTAGGGAGACCTGCTAACCTAGCTACTTCTAAACCATAAGATTTATCTGCTCCGCCTTTTAATATTGTTCTTAGAAACATTACTTTGTTGTTCTTTTCTTCGACTTCTATTCTGTAATTTACCATGTTATCAAATTTATTTTCCAAATCTGTTAATTCATGATAATGTGTCGCGAATATTGTTTTTGCTTTTATTTTGTCATGAATGTATTCTGATATTGCTGTTGCAATTGATATCCCATCAAATGTTGATGTTCCACGTCCAACTTCATCAAGAATAATAAGACTTCGTTCTGTTGCATTATTTATTATATTTGAAACTTCACTCATTTCTACCATAAAAGTACTTTGACCTGTTAATATGTCATCCGATGCGCCTATTCTCGTTAAGAATTTGTCTATAATTGGCAGTATCGCTTTTTCTGCTGGAACATATGATCCAATCTGCGCCATTATTGTAATTAATGCAACTTGTTTCATATATGTAGATTTTCCTGCCATATTAGGCCCTGTTAAGACCATAAAACGCTCTTTGTCATCAAATTTAACATCATTAGAGACATACTCTTCTCTTCCAATTAGCTTCTCAACAACAGGATGTCTTCCATTAACTATCTCTAACTCAAATCCATCCGTTATTTCTGGTCTAGAGTAGTTATTCTCTATTGCAGTTGTTGCAAATGAAACAATAACATCTAAATACGCTAATCGCTCTGCTAACCTCGTTAATTCTTGCTTATAGACTTTTATTTTCGTTGTAACTTCTTTAAATAAGTAGTACTCAATGTCTTCTATTTTAGCTTTAGCATTAATTATTGTATCTTCATATTTTTTAAGTTCTGGAGTTATAAAACGCTCCGCATTACTCAATGTTTGCTTCCTTATATAGTCTTCTGGAATTAAGCTCAAGTTAGAATTTGTTACTTCAATAAAGTATCCAAAAACTTTATTATACTTGATTTTCATGTTCTTAATTCCTGTTCTTTCTCGTTCTCTTGTCTCTATCTCAATTAGATAATCCTTACCTGAATTCATGATTGTAAATATTTCATCAAGTTCTTGATTGTAACCTCTTTTTATCATGTTCCCTTCTCTAACAGAGAATGGTGAATCTTCGCTTATGCTTTCATCAATTAATTTATATATATCGAAAAGCTTTTGAATATCAATATCATCAAAAAATGATGTTTGAGCAAGTATTTGACATATTTCTATAGCTGATTTAATTGTGTGTTTCAGCGCTGTCATATCTTTCCCATTTTCATTTCCAAATATTATCTTTCCAACTAATCTTTCTAAATCATAAATTGACTCTAATTTTTCTTTTATATCTTCTCTTGTTATTATGTTTTCCATGAAATACAGTACATTTTCTTGTCTATTAACTATTTCATTTCCATCAAGAAGAGGATTATTTATATATTTTTTTAAAAGCCTTGTTCCCATTGATGTTTTACACTTATCTATAACCCACAAAAGAGAACCATAAATTGTTTTTTCTCTTTGATTTTTAGTTAACTCAAGATTTTTTCTTGTGATAGCATTTATCTCTGCAAAGTTAGATATGTTAACAAATTCTATTTTCTCAATTGAAAGCTCGTTTTCTTTTTGCATTGTAACAGCATAATCCAAAACTAGTGCTGATGCATCAATAACATGTTTCAACCCTTTTATTCCAAAGCTTTCCAATGATACTATATTGAAATACTCTGCTATTAATCCTTCCGCATCTCTTACTCTGTTAACAATTGTTAAACTAGAATCACTTTTCTGTACGAAATCATCTAATTTATCTTTTATTGCTTCGTAAAAATTGTGTTCAATCAATATCTCTCTTGGTTCTATCTTATTTAATTCATTCAATAATTTCCCATAGTCATCATCTTTTTCTACCTCAACAGCTTTAAATTCCCCCGTTGTTATATCTATATATGCGACTCCAATGTGTTTATCAACCATTTTGATGCTTAGCAAATAATTATTGCTTGTTGCATCAAGTGAGTCAATATCCACTATTGTTCCAGGCGTTATTATTTTTACAACTTCACGTTTAACAAGCCCTTTAGCTTGTTTCGGATCTTCTGTCTGCTCGCATATTGCAATTTTATACCCTTTATTTACAAGTTTTGATATGTATGCTGCTGCAGAATGATATGGTATTCCAGCTAATGGTACATCAATATCTTTTTCTTTATTTCTAGAAGTCAATGTCAATCCTAACTCTTTGGCTGCAATTTCAGCATCCTTAAAAAACATTTCATAAAAGTCACCTAGTCTAAAAAATAATATCGAATCTTGATGTTGTTCTTTTATAGCTTTATACTGCTTCATTAATGGAGTTTCAGCCATTTTATTATCCCTCTATTTCATCGTCTTTTTTTATTTGTCTAAAAATTTATCAAACACAAATAAAACCTCTGTTTACAGGTCTTTTTTTGTGTCTCTATATTACTTGTCAATTACTCACGCATATTATAGCATTTTTGAGCAATAAAATACAGTAAAATATGATAAATAAAAAAGAAGGTAACCCTTTCGGATTACCATGATTTTTTTACTTTAGTTGCTTCTTAAGATTAAATAAAAAATCATTAACAGCATCTGCTTTTGTAAATGTTCCTTCTTTTGTTTTATATTCTCCCGGTACTTCCGTAGCTTTCATATAAACAGAGTAATTCCAATCATTCTTAGTTATAATTTCTCTCATTTTTGTGTTTTCCAATTCAGCAATTTCAATTACTTCTATTTTTCCATTATATTCTTTTTTTTCAAAATACTTCAATACTTTTACAAGTGTTCCTTCTTCATACTTTTCAATTACAAATGTTATTTTATCTGTTTTATAAACTTGATTATAAATACTCTCTCCTACTCCACTATCCTTACTCCCACTAAACAAAGTGTCCGCAAGCATTCCTCTACTGTATGTTCCCGTTATAAACGGTGTCTCGTAGTTATCATTTTGAACAACAATTATTACTTTGTCCATTACAGAAAACGACATAACCCCTAGTACTAAAAATACCATTAAAATTATCTTTTTCATTTTTTCCTCCTGTTGTTTTCAATATATGAAGCTTTTGAAACTGTAAAAATCATCTCCAACTCCATTTTCTCCAAGTATTTGTGACACTTGTCCACGATGATGTATTTGATGGGCTAAAAGATGTTCAATCGTTATGTCCATTTTTGTATTTTCTACAGAGCCAAGTAATGATAAAAATGCCTTATCTATCACTACTAACTTCTCCAATACTTCTGAACGAACCTCTGTCCCTTGTGCTGAACGTGACACAGGTATTTCCCATTTAAGTATATCTTTATCAAATATTCCTTCGAAATTTTCTCTTGCCAATTTTTGGTAAACATATACTGATACATATAACGTATGTGCCAAAATATTTGCTATACATGTTGTACTTTCTAGTTTACTATTTACGATACCTCCACGTTTTTGGGTATATATCTCATCCGACACTTCACTTAGTATTCGAATCATCTCAACATCACAGTTTAGATTATATTTTGCTCTTAATATATATTGTTCTTTCATATGTCATTCTCTCCTTCTTATTTTTTATAATATTCTTTCATTTTATCATGATTTATTAAATAGTCAATTATTTCTATTTTTTTATATTCCTTTGTCCACTTCCCAATTCTTCACCCCATAAATTTATTATCACTAATTATATAGTATTATTAAGTTATTGTAAATAACATACCCCGATTAAATGAATTTTATTTGTATATTTCTCCTATTTCTACAAAAATTCTAAGCAAATAAAAAGTTTTATGTGTTACAATCACTTTAAACAAAAAATAAAGAGGTGTAAAATGAAGAAGTTATTTAGATTCATTATATTAATTTTAGTAATAGTGACAGGAATTGTCGGATACTTAGCGTTTCAAGATAATGTGAAGATTCCTAATTCAATGGTTAAAGGTGCTGTAATGACTAAGTTCCCTATTGAGAAATCTTATCCAGGGGGTAAAATAAAATTGTACAATCCAAAAACAGTATTCAAGAATAATAAAATTGTTATAGAAGCTAATTATATAAATGAAGCTCTTAATGATAAAGTTGAAGGTAAAATGACTTTTAATACTGATATAAAATATGACTTGATGAAAGGTAAATTATACTTAAACGAATTTCAGTTAGAAAAAGTTACAAAAGATTCTAAGGAAGTTGATATGAGTAAACACCCATTAATAAGACTTGGTCTTGGATTTGCATTTAATCAATTAGAAAAAGATCCCGTTTTAGATCTTAGTAATATAGAAAAATTTCAAACAATAAAAGATATTAAAATTGAAAATAATAAAATAGTAATCGAAAAAGCTAAACTATAAGGATTGTTTATGGATAAAAATACTATTAGAACAACAATGTTATCTAAACGAAATGCACTTACAAAAGAATTCGTCAAGACTTCTTCAAATATCATAATTGAAAAATTACTTACATATACTAAAAATAAAAACAATATTCTTATTTTTATGGATATGAAAAATGAGGTTCAAGTAACAAAATTATTATCGCATCTTAAAGATAGTAAAATCAATATATTCATTCCAAAAATCTTCCCTGATGGAACTATGAAAATAAATATTTATCAGGAAAATGAATTGATATTAAATCCATTTGGATTTTATGAGTCTTCTTCAGATTTATTTTATGATCCTGCTACACTTGATTTAGTTATTGTTCCAGGTGTTGCATTTGATAAATGTAAGAATAGAATTGGATTTGGAAAAGGATACTATGATTACTTTTTTGCTTCTTTTAACACTGATAATACTACAAAAATTGGTATTTGTTACGATTTTCAGCTTTTACAATCAATTCCGCATGATAAATATGACGTTAAGATGGATCTCATAATAACAGAAAGTGAAGTAATCATTTAAGACTACTTCACTACATTTTTTACTATTATCTCATTTTTAGATGTATCTATTGTCACATCAGCACCTATTGGTATTGTTATAAATGGTCTAACATGTCCTGAATTCACACCTTCTATAATCGGAATATCTAAATCTTTAAAATTCTCTTTAAAAACCTCATCTAGTGACATATCTTCTATTGCCTCCTTATTAACTCTATTAAAATCTCCAATTATTATTCCTTTTACATTTTTCAGTTTTCCAGCCAGTCTTAGTTGTTGCAACATCCTATCAACTCTGTATGTATGTTCCCCAATCTCTTCTATAAATAGAATTTTTCCATCTGTATTGATCTCATACTCTGTTCCAAGTGATGCAACTATAAGTGATAGATTCCCACCTGTTATTTCACCTTCTGATTTTCCAGCATTTACAATACTGTAGTCATCATCATAGCTAAGAATATTATACTCTTTTTCAGGTTTAGTATAAGCATCAAGAAATGAATTTTCTGTAACTTCTGGAATGTCTTTAAAATTAGATGACATAGGCCCATGATACGTTACAAGTCCTGTTTTTTCATTTATTGCGATAAGTAATGTTGTTATATCACTGAATCCAGAAAATATTTTAGGATTTTCTTTTATTATATTATAATCTAATTTATCTAATATTCTTATTGTTCCATACCCACCACGAATTGAAAATATTGCTTTTATATTTTTGTCTTTAAAAAATCCATTTATATCATCTGCCCTAACATCATCTGTTCCACCAAAATTGTACCATTTTGAATAGTAAGATTTTCCATATACTATTTTATATCCTTTTGATTCAAGGTAATCTATCATATAACTTGCATCATTTGGAGTGTAATTAGCTGGGGCTATTATCCCAACTGTATCACCTTTTTGTAACGCTTTAGGCGTTATTGTAACATTTGTTTCTGCAATTCCTATAGTACTCAATGTCAATATAAACACCACCAAAATTATTTTTTTAAATGTTCTAATTATTCTCATATTATTCCTAAATCTTTCATTTTTTGACCCAATTCTGTATGATCTGGTAAATGAACACCTTTTATTCCATTCTTGTCAGCAGCTATTGTATTTGCCTCAGTGTCATCAATAAATATTGTCTCACTTGGATTAACATTAAACTTTTCAATTAAATGTTCATATATAGAATCTTCAGGCTTAAGTAAATGACAATAACAAGATATTACTTCATCATCAAATTTATCAAAAAACTTGTATCTTGATTTCAGTTCTTCTATCGCTTCTTTGTGAAAATTAGATAATATGTAAAGATTATACTTCGGTTTTTGATCTGCAATTTCATTTAAAACAGCAACATTTTTCCATATTGGAGCTAGCATATCATAAAATCTAAAATCAAAAAATTCATCTATTTCATCTGTACAATTAGGAACTCTATTTTTGAATATTACTTTTGCATCTTCATAACTTAATGTTCCATCATCTAATCTAAGCCATTCTTTTGTTGGAAAAATTGCATTATAGAAATCATCTCTTTTACTTTCAGTTATATATTTTTCTAAATATTCTTTTGGGCTAAAATCTATTAGAACATTCCCAAGATCAAATACTATATTTTTTATTTTCATATGAAAACCTCCAATCATTAACTATTTTACTATAAATTCTCTTACAAATTGCAATACTTCTTCTGCTTTTATTTCAACACTTTCACCTGTTTTTCTATCTTTAACTTCAACAATACCGTCAACTGCGCCTTTTCCTACAATTACTTTCAGTGGGAATCCAATAAGATCTGCATCTTTAAACTTGAATCCTGCTCTTTCGTTTCTATCATCTAGCACAGTATCAATATTATTTTTTTGCAATTCAATATATAATTTCTCTGCAATAATATTTTGTGCATCATCTTTGACATTAGCAATAATTACATCCACTAAATATGGAGCTATAGCTTTTGGCCATACTATTCCAAACTCATCATTATTTTGTTCTATTGCAGATGCCATGACTCTTGAAACTCCGATACCATAACATCCCATAGTCATAACTTCTTGTCTTCCTTGCTCATTCAATACAACAGCATTCATTGCTTGTGAATATTTTTTGCCTAATTTAAATATATGTCCTACTTCTATTCCTCTTGCCATATCGAGTGTACCTTCACATTTAGGGCATTTATCCCCTTTTCTAGCTTCTCTTATATCCGCAACTAAATCATATTTGATATCTTCTATATTAGTATTTTTGTAGTGATAATTCTCTTTATTTGCTCCTACAACGAAATTTCTCATTACTTTTATTGATTCATCTATTACGACTGTAATGTTCTCATTCTTTTCTAATGATCCAACATATCCTTTTACAATTCCTAACTTCTTACAATCTTCATCATCTATCATTTCAAGCTCAATTGTAGCGTTTACAGCATTTTTTATTTTTACTTCATTCACATCTAAGTCACCTCTTATTAATGCCATGAAATAATTTGTTTTATCTGTTAGTTCTTCTTTAAATAATAC
>ERZ1023652.43-NODE-43-length-29786-cov-8.330760_pt1 | contig 29786 bp, 22 predicted proteins | sample MGYA00520879_ERZ1023652 | MGnify/ENA primary metagenome ERZ1023652 (study PRJEB33180, sample SAMEA4044469) | wastewater metagenome | place: Denmark | collected 2016-04-02 | study: EMG produced TPA metagenomics assembly of the PRJEB13832 data set (Local surveillance...
CTCTTCATCGTGCAGGCCGGTGGCGGGATTGACCTGGTAGGCCTGCGCGACGCCCACGAGCTCGCCCCGGCCTACCAGGTCAATCCCCCCACCGCCCTGCACGATGAAGAGGCCACGCAGCGCGCACTGCAGCACGGCGCCAACGAACTGCAGGACCACGCACGGCGTGGCCCCCTGGCGCTGCTGGCCGACCAGTTCAAGGACTTCATGGTGCTGGTGCTGCTGGGCGCAGCCGTGATCTCGGGCGTGATCGGCGACCTCACCGACACGCTGGTCATCCTGGTCATCGTAGTGCTCAACGCCATCATCGGCTTCGTGCAAGCCTGGCGGGCAGACCGGGCCATGGCCGCGCTGCGCCAGCTGTCGGCGGCCCATGCCACCGTGCTGCGCGGCGGCGAAGTACAGGTGGTGCCCGCCAGCGTGCTGGTACCCGGCGACATCGTGCTGCTGGAGGCGGGCAACCAGATTCCGGCCGACCTGCGCCTGATCGAGATCGCGCAACTGCAGGTGGACGAATCGGCCCTCACGGGCGAATCGGTCACCGTGGCCAAGCAGACCGACACCCTGGCCGCTCAAGACACCAGTGCCCTGGGCGACCGCGTCAACATGGCTTTCAAGGGCACCACAGCCACCCACGGCCGCGCGCGGGGCCTGGTGGTGGCCACCGGCATGCACACCGAGCTGGGCAAGGTGGCCCGCCTGCTGGGCGGCGAAGACCGCAGCACGCCGCTGCAGCTGCGCCTGGCGGCCTTCGGCAAGCGCCTGGCCCTGGGGGTCATCGCCATCTGCATCGTGATTTTTGCGGTGGGCGTGTTGCGCGGGGAATCCCCGCTGCTGATGGCCCTCACCGCCATCAGCCTGGCCGTGGCGGCCATCCCCGAAGCGCTGCCCGCCGTGGTCACGGTGCTGCTGGCGCTGGGCGCGCGCCGCATGGTGGCGGTCAAGGCACTGGTGCGCCGGCTGCCCTCGGTGGAAACACTGGGCTCGGTCACCACCATCTGCTCAGACAAGACCGGCACCCTCACCCAGAACCACATGCACGCCGAACTGCTGCTGGCACAGGGCCAGCGCTGGGCACCTGGCGACCCGTTGCCCGGCCCCGTGCATGCAGAAGCCCTGCGCGCCGCTGCGCTGTGCAACGATGCCGCACGCCACGCACGCAGCGATGACGATGGCGCCCCCATTTCCCCCAGCCCCTGCGCCAACCCGACCGACTGGCAGGGCGACCCCACAGAAACCGCCCTGGTTCTGGCCGCCCATGCAGGCGGGCTGGACAAGGCACAGCTCGATGTAACCACCCCGCGCGTACAGGAACAGCCCTTCGACTCCGACCGCAAGCGCATGACCACCTTTCACCGCTGCGGCAATGGCGGCAGTGGCTTCGTGGCCTACACCAAGGGCGCCCCCGAGTCGGTGCTGCCGCGCTGCACGGCGCAGTGGACACCCGAAGGCGGGCAGCCGCTGGACACCGCCGCCGTGCTGGCCACGGCCAACCAGCTCGCCGCACAGGGCCTGCGGGTGCTGGCCCTGGCCCGGCGCAACCACGCGCGCCTGCCCGACACCAATGCCCTGGATGATGTGGAAAGCCAGCTGGAGCTGCTGGGCCTGATCGCCTTGATCGACCCGCCGCGCCCGGAAGCCCAGGCCGCCGTGCGCGACTGCATGAGCGCGGGCATCACCCCCGTGATGATCACGGGCGACCACCCCGCCACGGCGCGCGCCATCGCGCACCGCCTTGGCATCGTGGCCCATGCCGATGCCCCCGTGCTCACCGGCGCCGACCTGGCCCAGCTGGACGACGCTGCACTGCGCGCACGCGTGGAGCAGGTGCATGTGTATGCCCGCGTGGACCCGGCGCAGAAGATCCGCATCGTCGAGGCGCTGCAGGCCCAGGGCCATTTCGTGGCCATGACGGGCGACGGCGTGAACGACGCCCCGGCCCTCAAGCGCGCCGACATTGGCGTGTCCATGGGCAAGGGCGGCACCGACGTGGCACGCGAGGCCAGCAGCCTGGTGCTGCTGGACGATAACTTCGCGACCATCGTCGCAGCGGTAAAAGAGGGCCGGCGCATCTACGACAACATCCGCAAGTTCGTGCGCTACGCCATGACGGGCAACTCGGGCGAGATCTGGACCATCTTCCTGGCCCCGCTGCTGCTGCTGCCCATTCCGCTGCTGCCCATCCACATCCTGTGGGTCAACCTGGTGACCGACGGCCTGCCCGGCCTGGCCCTGGCGGCCGAACCGGCCGAGCGCGGCATCATGCAACGCCCTCCCCGCCCGCCGAACGAGAGCCTGTTTGCCCAGGGCATGTGGCAGCACATTCTGGGCATGGGCCTGCTGATCGCTGGCCTGTGCCTGGCCGTGCAGGCCTGGGCCTTGCACACCGGCCACGCGCACTGGCAGACCATGGTGTTCACCGTGCTCACGCTTGCGCAGATGGCCCATGTGATGGCCATCCGCTCCGAAAGCGAGCCGCTGTGGCGTCTGGGGCTGGCCAGCAACCGGCCCCTGCTGGGCGCCGTGCTGCTGACGTTTGCGCTGCAAATGGCCACCATCTACGTGCCGTTTCTCAACCCCATTTTCAGAACCGAGCCGCTGAGCCTGGGCGAGCTGGGCATCTGCGTGGCAGCGGCGCTGGTGGTGTATTGCGTGGTCGAGCTGGAGAAGGCGTGGCGGCGCAAACGCCGGGCCAGCGGCAGCGCCATCGACGACCCCGCCCCATAAGCACATAGCAAACGATTCGATGGGGCGCCACGGCCGCCGGTGCAAGAATGTGCGCTGGCGCCCCGCCATCGCGGGTCATCGACAACATTTCACAACAGAGAGACTGCCAACCATGCACATCGAAACCCTTGCCGTCCACGCCGGCTACTCGCCCGACCCCACCACCAAGTCTGCCGCCGTGCCGCTGTACCAGACGGTGGCCTACGCGTTTGACAGCGCCCAGCACGGTGCCGACCTGTTCGACCTGAAGGTGCCCGGCAACATCTACACACGCATCATGAACCCGACCAACGACGTGCTCGAAAAGCGCGTCGCGGCACTGGAGGGCGGCATTGCCGCGCTGGCCATGGCCTCGGGCATGGCGGCCATCACGGCGGCCATCCAGACCATTGCCGAGACCGGCGACAACATCGTTTCGGCCAGCACGCTGTATGGCGGCACCTACAACCTGTTTGCGCACACGTTTCCGCAGCAGGGCATCGAGGTGCGCTTTGCCGACCCGCGCGACCCGGCCAGCTTTGCGGCGCTGATCGACGCACGCACCAAGGCCGTGTTCTGCGAATCCATCGGCAACCCGCTGGGCAACGTGACCGACATCGCCGCGCTGGCCAAGGTGGCGCACGACCATGGTGTGCCACTGATCGTGGACAACACCGTGCCCAGCCCCTACCTGTGCCGCCCCATCGAGCACGGTGCCGACATCGTGGTGCACGCGCTCACCAAGTACATGAACGGCCACGGCAACAGCATCGGCGGCATCATCGTCGACAGCGGCAAGTTCCCGTGGGCCGAGCACAAGGAGCGCTTCAAGCGCCTGAACGAGCCCGACGTGAGCTACCACGGCGTGGTGTACACCGAGGCCCTGGGCGCCGCCGCCTTCATTGGCCGCGCGCGCGTGGTGCCGCTGCGCAACATGGGCGCGGCGCTCTCGCCGTTCAACGCCTGGCTCACGCTGCAGGGCATCGAAACGCTGCCGCTGCGCATGGACCGCATCTGCGACAACGCATTGGCGCTGGCGAAACACCTGCAAAGCCACCCCAAGGTCGAATGGGTGCGCTACGCTGGCTTGCCCGACCACGCCGACCACGCACTCGCCCAAAAGCAGATGGGCGGGCGCGCATCGGGCATCCTGTCGTTCGGCCTGAAGGCCAGCGACGCCGACCCGCGTGCCGCAGGCGCCCGTTTCCTCGATGCGCTGCAGCTGTTCACCCGCCTGGTGAACATTGGCGATGCCAAGTCCCTGGCTACCCACCCGGCCTCCACCACGCACCGCCAGCTCAATCCGGCCGAGCTGGCCAAGGCCGGTGTGAGCGAGAACATGGTGCGCCTGTCGGTGGGCATCGAGCACATCAGCGACCTGCAGGCCGACCTGGCGCAGGCGCTTGAGAAGGTGTGACCCAATGCCCGCCCTGCAGCGCTGACTGCCTGGCGGGCGCTTTTTGGATGACGGCGTCTGGCGTTTGACTGCGTCAGGCGCCCGGCATCAGGCGTCCGGCGTCAAACGTCCAACGCGAAGCACAAGTTATTTTGCGGCAGCCAATTACAGGCTGCGCGCCATGGCAATGTGGGCGATGCCAGCCTCTTCATAGGGCTCGCCCACCACCGCAAACCCTGCCCGGCGATAAAACCCCTCAGCGCTGCGCTGTGCGTGCAGCTGCACCTCGCGATCACCACGCGCACGGGCGGCATCCACCAGCGCCTGCAGCAATTGCCGCCCCCACTGCGCGCCGCGCACCGAGCGGTCCACCGCCATGCGGCCAATGCGGCCCACCCCTGGCGACTGCTGCAGCAACCGCCCCGTGGCAACCGGCATGCCCAGGCGGTTGTAAACCACAGCATGGCGCGCCGAAGCGTCGAGTGCATCGGCCTCTAGGTCGGCGGCAATGCCCTGCTCGCGCACAAACACGGCGGTGCGCAAGCGACCCGCATCGCGGCCCAGGGCATTCCAGTCGCCGGTGCGCACCTCGGCCATGTCGGCACCGGCCTCGAACCCTTCAAAAATGGCGCGCAGCGCCGGCGGCACGGGGCGCGAGGTTTGCGTGGCGGGGTCGGCAAACACGTAAACCAGTTCGCCCGACACCAGCAGCTGGTCGCCGCTGAAGATGCCCGCCTCGAACAGGCTGGACGAGTTGCCCACGCGGGCACAGCGCAAACCCACATCCAGCGTGTCATCCAGGCGCGCCGAGGCGTGGTATTCGACCGTGGCCTTCTTCACATACATCTCGCCGCCCAGGGCCAGCATGCTCGCTTCATAGGGCAAGGCCAGCGCGCGCCAATAGTCGGACATGGCGTTGTCGATGTACATGAGGTAGTGCGCGTTGAACACGATCTTTTGCATGTCCACCTCGGCCCAGCGCACGCGCAGGCGGTGAACACAGCGGAAGTCACTGCGTTGCATGATTTTTTTACTCCAGATGAAACGCCAGGCGCAGCGCGCGGGCTGCGTCGGCATGGGCCTTGCGCGCCTCGGGAATGGCGCGGCCCATCTTGATGAACTCATGGGTCACGCCGCGGTAGATTTCAAGGTCCACCGGCACACCGGCCAGGCGCAGTTTGTCGGCGTAGTCCACGCCCTCGTCTACCAGCGGGTCACATTCGGCCAGGCCGATCCAGGCGGGTGCCACACCGTCCACATCGGGTGCATGCAGCGGGGCAAAACGCCAGTCCTCACGCTCTGCGCGGCTTTGCACATAGTTGCCAAAGAACCAGCTGATGGCGGGCTCTTCCAGCACCAGCCCGCGCGCAAAGGTGGCGTGCGATGGCGTGTCCTGGTGGGCCGCGCAACCAGGGTAGATCAGCAGTTGCAGCGCCAGCGGCAGGCCCGCATCTCGCGCCAGGATGGCATTCACCGCGGCCAGCGTGCCGCCTGCACTGTCGCCGCCCACAGCCAGCCGTGCTGGGTCTGCGCGCAGGGTTTCTGCATGGGATGCCAGCCATTGCAGGGCATCCCACGCATCGTTGCTGGCCGCGGGAAAGCGGTGCTCCGGCGCCAGCCGGTAGTCCAGCGACACCACCATGCAGCCAGCAAGGCGCGCCAGCTCGCGGCAAAGAATGTCGTGCGTGGCAATGCTGCCAATGGTGAAGCCGCCGCCATGCATGTACAGCAGCAGTGGCAACCCCGCGTCGGTGCTTGGTGCATACAGCCTGGCGGCCATCGCATGGCCATCGCGGGCAGGGATGTGCAGGTCTTCCACCCGCGCCAGGGTTGCCTTGGGCACCTCCAGCACGCCGGCACCGGCTTCGTAGGCAACACGAGCGTCCTGGGGTGAACGCGTATGCAGCGGCGCGTGGCCAGCGCGGGCCATGCGCTCAAGCACGCTGCGCATCTGGGGGGTCAGACAGGTGTGGTGAATGTGCAGATCGGTCAACGGTCGGAGTCTCGGCGCAGAACAGGGGAAGAGGACAGTGGCGGTGGTGCGCACCGCCCCAAGCGTGGATTACTTGAACGTCACGCGCACCGGTGCGGCGCCCGGCAGACCGTCGTAGGTGGCCATTACCGAGAGGCCCGCCTTGGGCGGCAGCAGTGGCGAGAAAGAGCCCAGGCTGATCAGGTCACCTGGCTGCATCGCCAAGCCCTCCTGGGCCAGCGCACCGGCCAGCCACACCACGGCGCTGAGCGGATGGCCCAGGATGTCGCTGCCCTTGCCGCCACCCAGACGGGCACCCGTGCCATCGGTCAGGGACACACTCATTTCAGCCAAGGCCTGCAGCAAGGCATAGCGTTCGGCACGGTAGGCAGGCACGGCCAGCGGGCTACCCGCTACGCCCAGCCGCGCGCCCACGTTGATGGCGCTCACGCCCGCGCCATTGAGCCTGGGTGGTGCCTGCACCATCAGGTCGGGCAACTCGATGAAGGGGATGATCTGGTCCACGGCCTCCAGCACATCCATGGGTGTCCTGGCGTGGTTGATGGCGGCACTTTTCACGCGTACCAGCATGTCGGCCTCGTACAGGGGCCTGGCGCCAAAGGCGGCATCGACCGTGGCACCATTTTGCAAAACCATGCCCTCGTAGAGCTTGCCCCACACCGGTTTGTCGGTGTTGAAGCGTTTTTGCACCGCCGGGTTGGTGAGGCCGGCCTTGTAGCCAATCACCTTGCCAACTCGCTGCGCGAGCAATTGATTGAGTTTGGCGCGCGAACAGGCACCATCCGCATCCGACAGGTTTTCGGGATTGGCCGCTGGTGTCCTGGCGACGTAGTGGGCCACCATGTCGGCGGCCTGCGCATCGGTCAGGCATTCGGCTTGTGCGGCTGTCGCCAACGCGACGGAAAACGCCAGCGCAATGAGGGTTTGCTTCGTGGCCATCGGTGTCTCCGGGTTGTAAAGTGTTTGGAGCAATCGTAAACGCAACTTCACCCATCGCCATGGCTTTCATCTACTACGTTACCCAGATCCAGTTCGAATACGGCGCCGTCCAGCTGCTCAAGCAAGAGTGCGAGCGCGTGGGCATCACGCGCCCGCTGGTCGTGACCGACCCTGGCGTGAAAGCCGCGGGCGTGCTGCAAAAAGCGCTGGACGCCCTGTCCGGCATGACCGTGGCGGTGTTCGACCAGACGCCATCGAACCCCACCGAAGCCGCCGTGCGCGCCGCCGTGCAGGTGTACCAGGCCCAGGGCTGCGACGGCCTCATCGCCGTGGGCGGTGGCTCGGCCATCGACTGCGCCAAAGGCATTGCGATTGCCGCCACGCACGAGGGGCCGCTCACCCATTACGCCACCATCGAGGGCGGCTCGCCGCGCATCACCGACCGCGCAGCACCCCTGATTGCCGTGCCCACCACCAGCGGCACCGGCAGCGAGGTGGCGCGCGGCGCCATCATCATCGTGGATGACCACCGCAAGCTGGGCTTTCACTCGTGGAACCTCGTGCCCAAGGCGGCCATCTGCGACCCCGAGCTCACGCTGGGCCTGCCGCCCCTGTTGACGGCCGCCACCGGCATGGACGCCATCGCGCACTGCATGGAAACCTTCATGTCGGCCGCGTTCAACCCGCCGGCCGATGGCATTGCGCTCGACGGGCTGGAACGCGGCTGGGCTGCCATCGAAAAGGCCACGCGTGATGGATCCGACCGCGAGGCGCGCCTGAACATGATGAGCGCCAGCATGCAAGGCGCCATGGCGTTCCAGAAAGGCCTGGGCGCCGTACACAGCCTGAGCCACAGCCTGGGCGGCGTGAACCCGCGCCTGCACCACGGCACCCTCAACGCCATGTTCCTGCCCGCCGTGGTGCGCTTCAACGCACAGGCGCCATCGGTGCAAAAAGACCGGCGACTGGAGCGCATGGCCCACGCCATGGGACTGGCCAGCGCAGGCGAAATCCCCGAAGCCATCCGCGACATGAACGCCCGCCTGGGCCTGCCCACCGGCCTGGCCGCCATGGGCGTGACCGAGGCGATGTTCGATGACATCATCAAGGGAGCCATGGCCGACCACTGCCACAAGACCAACCCGCGCGTGGCCACGGCCGACGAATACCGCGAGATGCTGACCCAGGCGCTTTGAGATCGGTGAGCCCTGTGCGTGGGCTCGATATCTTCACACTACAAAGGCTGCACCGCCCCCAAGTCGGGCCTGTGCAGCCACTCCCCCCACTCATCGGCCAGCTGCTGGCTGGCGCGGGTGGCGGCCAGCCAGGCGCGGGCGCGTGCCGTGGTGTCAGTGCCGTAATGCGTGAAATCATTGCGATCCGGCAGCTTGGCGTTGGGCAGGGTTTTGACCCACTCGGGGTTGGGTGACAGCAACACCATGGAATCGAGCGCAGGCGTGGTCTTGTGCCGCCAGGGAAGGCGTTTGTCGAGCCAGCCCGGCACCACCCGGTGCTGGAAATGCGGATACAGCACCAGCCCGGCGCCAGTGGCACGATGCCCAGGCAAGTTTTTATGGTGCTTTTGGCCTGTAGCGCCCGATAAATAAGCGCAGTCAGCTATGCTATTTATAGCAATATTATCCTCAACTCCGTAGCGCAGGTGCATGTGGTAGTCGGTAATACCGCCATCCCAATACGCACCGCGCGGGGCCCCCGCAATGTCATGCACCGCCTGCAGCACAAACGGAATCGAGCAACTGGCCTGCAGCGCCGACATGAAGTTGGCGGCGTTCAACGGCACCTGGCGGGTTCGGTAGTCACCGACCCCGAAGGGCAATGCGGCGCAGGCACCATCCGCATCCGGCGACGAGAACACCACGCGCTCCAGCCAGGCCCCCATCGCCTTGCGGTGCAACGCGTTGGTCAAAAAAGCCGCCAGATACCCCACGGGCGTGGCCACGGGGTGTTCACGCCCCAGCAGGCGGCGCCCGCGTGAGGTGACGATGTGCAGGCGGTAGCGCGGATGCTGCAACACCTCGTGCACCCGCCCCTCATAAAAAGACGCCAGGGTCTGCGCGAAGCGCTGGCTCACATGGGCCGCTGCAGGCCGCTTGCGGCCGGCAGGCAGGTCGTAGCTTTGGTGAACATAGTCATGCTCCAGCCGCTCCAGGGCCGCCACCGGCGCATCAAGGCACGCCGCAGCCATGCGCCAGGCGCCAATCGAGGCGCCCACCAGATGCACCGGGTGCTCTGACTTCGCCAGCCACTCACCAAAAATGAAACGATCCAGCGGCCCCAGGACCAAGCCCTTGGGGCCGCCCGCCGCAGCGGGAATCACGTGCACATCGGCCGACTGCAGGCCATGTTGTTCAAGGTGCTGGCGGGCCCGTGGGCCGGCGTGAATGTGCAGGGCTTTCATGGAGGCCATTGTCGCAAAGCAATGCGCCCAAACCGCCCCGCAATCCGCGCACGCGCGGCGTGACGGCCATGGAACCTGTTGGCCTCCACATGCTGGCTGCATTTTTCATCCCACCTTTGCCGGCTCACCGCGCCAACTGGCCGTGTGGTCGCCAACCGGCACTCAGTTTCTCAGACCACGTAATCAGAGGCCTCGGGCCGTGCGGTCCAGTCGATCGGGTCTTGCTGAAGCACCATGTCGATGTCCAGGCCCAGCATCAGCCCCACCTCGCCCGGGAAGGAAACGGCCATTTCCTTTTCACCCAGATCGGCCTCGCGGGCACGGGCGCGCCACGACGCCAGGTGGATCACGCCCGCCAGCGGCTCATAGACGTTGTTGTCCAGCGGCGCACTCTGGTGCTGCAGGGCTTCCACCACCACATCGGGAAACTGCCAGCGCTGCGCCAGCCCGGCGCTGACGTTGCCATAGCAGTAGCCCAGAATGCGCTGCTCGATCTTGGCGCGCCGCAGATCCAGCGGCGAGACCAGGGTGTTGATCGACAAAACGGTTTCAGGATCGGCCAGGTGCAGCAGCAGCTCGCCCACCGCGTGCAGCAACCCCGCCGTATAGGCTGCGATCTGGTTGTGGTGCACAAGGCCCGCCAGTGACCGGGCGAGTTTGGCGGTGTTCAGGCTGTAGCGCCAGAACTGCTGCAGGTTGACGCCCGGCACCGATCGCGAAGTGGTGCCCAGTGGCGCAGAACTGACCAGAGACCGCAACTGCACCACGCCCAGCAACGCCAGCGCCTCGGGGATGCCGGCAATCTGGCGCTGCATCTGAAAAGCAGGCGTGTTGGCAAGCTCCAGCAGGCGGGCGGCCAGTGCCGGATCCGTGCCGATGAGCTGGGCCACCCGACGCAGGCTGGGCTCATCGTGGGCCAGCTCAGTCATCAGCAACGCAACGGCGCGCGGCAGACTGGGCAGCGCCACGGGGTGGGCCAGCAGGGCATTCAGCTCCATGGGTACAGCGCCTCCAGTTGAGATGCGGACGATTATGTACCCGGCTGTTACCGATTCTTGGGCTGCTGCAGCTTGGCAAAGGCCGAAGCCATGGCCGACTGTGCAGGCTCGGGCGCACGGCGCTGGGGCTGCTGGTAGCCGCGCCCTGCCCCTTCAAAGCGGTTATCACGCGGCGCGCCCCGGTCGCCGCCCTGGCGTGGTGGCGCATCGCCCAGCTTCATCGACAGGCCGATGCGCTTGCGCTCCACGTCCACCTCCATGACCTTGACCTTGACGATGTCGCCGGTCTTGACCACTTCGCGCGCGTCGTTCACAAACTTGTGCGCCAGCTGGCTCACATGCACCAGACCGTCCTGGTGCACGCCCAGGTCGATGAAGGCGCCAAACTGGGCCACGTTGCTCACCGTGCCCTCCAGGATCATGCCTTCCTTGAGGTCCTTGATGTCTTCCACGCCATCGTTGAAGCGCGCCACCTTGAAGTCGGGGCGCGGGTCGCGGCCGGGTTTTTCCAGCTCGGCCAGAATGTCCTTGACGGTGATGACACCAAATTTTTCGTTGGCAAACAGATCGGGCTTGAGGGTCTTGAGCATGTCGGCGCGGCCCATGAGCTCGACCACGGGCTTGCCCGTTTTCTCCATGATCTGTTCGACCACCGGATAGGTCTCGGGGTGCACGCCGGTCATGTCGAGCGGATTTTCACCCCCACGGATGCGCAGGAAGCCCGCGCTCTGCTCGAACGTCTTGGCACCCAGGCCCGCCACATCCATCAGTTGCTTGCGGCTCTTGAAGGCGCCATTGGCCTCGCGCCAGCGCACCACGGCCTTGGCCACGCTGCCCGACAGGCCCGACACGCGCGAAAGCAGCGGCACACTGGCCGTGTTCAGGTCCACGCCCACGGAGTTCACGCAGTCTTCGACCACCGTGCCCAGCGTGCGCGCCAGCTCGCTCTGGTTCACGTCGTGCTGGTACTGGCCTACGCCAATGCTCTTGGGGTCGATCTTGACCAGCTCGGCCAGCGGGTCCTGCAGGCGGCGCGCAATGCTGGCAGCGCCGCGCAGGCTCACGTCCACGTCGGGCATCTCCTGGCTGGCGTATTCGCTGGCGGAGTAGACCGAAGCGCCGGCTTCGCTCACCACCACTTTTTCGATCACGCGGTCCACCTTGGTAGCCATCTTGATGAGGTCGGCGGCGAGCTTGTCGGTTTCGCGGCTGGCGGTGCCGTTGCCAATGGCAATCAGGTTCACGCCATGTTTTTCGGCCAGCTTGGCCAGCGTGTGCAGCGCGCCTTCCCAGTCGCGGCGTGGCTCGTGCGGGTACACGGTGGCGGTCTCCACCAGTTTGCCCGTGGCATCCACCACGGCCACCTTCACGCCGGTGCGGATGCCGGGGTCCAGCCCCATCACCACGCGCGGGCCGGCGGGCGCTGCCAGCAGCAGGTCGCGCAGGTTGTCGGCAAACACCTTGATCGCCACTTTTTCGGCATCGTCGCGCAGGCGGGCAAACAGGTCGCGTTCGGTCGAGAGGCTGAGTTTGACGCGCCAGGTCCAGGCCACGCACTTGCGGATCAGGTCATCGGCCTTACGGCCCTGGTGGCTCCAGCCCAGGTGCAGGGCAATCTTGCCCTCGGCGATGCTGGGCTGGCGCGGGTCGGGCTGGGACGTGGAATTCGCCTGCGGCTCAGGCAGCACCAGCTTGGCCTCCAAAATCTCCAGACCTCGGCCCCGGAACACCGCCAGCGCGCGGTGCGAGGGCACGCGACCGATGGGCTCGTCGTAGTCGAAGTAGTCGCGAAACTTGGAGACCTCGGGGTCGTTCTCATTCTTGCCGTCCACCTTCTTGCTGCGCAGCAGGCCCTCGGCCCACAGCCACTCGCGCAAGGATTGCACCAGCACCGCGTCCTCGGCCCAGCGCTCGGAGAGGATGTCGCGCACGCCATCGAGCACCGCGGGCACGGTAGAAAAATCGGCGCCTGTCTTGCCGTCGTCCAGCACTTCTGGCGGCTTGGTGAAGGCTGCTGCCTCCACCGCAGGGTCCAGCGTGGGGTCGGCAAAGAGTTTGTCAGCCAGCGGTTCGATGCCGAACTCGCGCGCCATCTGGCCCTTGGTGCGGCGCTTTTGCTTGAAGGGCAAATACAGGTCTTCGAGCTCCTGCTTCGTGGGTGCTGCAGCAATGGCCACCCGCAGCGCATCGGTCAGTTTGCCCTGCTCGTCAATGCTCTTGAGCACGGCGGCGCGGCGGTCTTCCAGCTCGCGCAGGTAGGACAGGCGCGCTTCCAGTTCGCGCAACTGGATATCGTCCAGACCGTTGGTCACTTCCTTGCGGTAGCGCGCGATAAAAGGCACCGTGGCGCCGCCATCCAGCAACTCGATGGCGGCCTTGACCTGTTGCTCTGTGATCCGGATTTCTTCGGCAATCTGCCGGACGATCTTTTGCATTGCGTTCTATCCTGCTGGCACGTAGACGGGAAAAGCGGGCGAGTGTGCCACACGCGAGAACCCGCGCCGGGCTGGTGTGGCTGGGTAGCCTGGCTTAAAATGCTATTATTTTAATAGCTATTAGCGCTTTCTGCAAAAGGGCTTGATGCCATTTTGGCTTGCATTTTCACCAACACCCCACCAGCAGGGGGCCGCCACTCCCTTCACCCGCCATCCAGCAGGGGCGACGAGCTGCGTTGCTCTGGGTGCATGGGGTGGGGGCCGCTGCTATCAGGGAGCACCACGCGGATGCAGGTGCCCCCCTCGTCGGGCCGCATCAATTCCAGCACCGCGCCGATCTGCCGCGCACGGGCGTGCATTCCCTCCAGGCCAAACCCCGACGATGGGGCGCGTGCAGCCATCGATGCTTGCGACAAGCCGCGCCCGTTGTCGCAGATATCCAGTTGCCACCTGCCCTGCTCGCCATCCTGGCTATGGCTGAGGCGCACCGTCACCTGCGTGGCCTGCGCATGTTGCAGCACATTGCTCAGGGCCTCCTGCACGATGGCGACCATGTGCTGGGCACGCACGGCATCCAGGATATCCGCGTCGCTTGCGGGTTGAACATGCCACGCCATGTTGATACCGCGCCGGTCCAGCACCGGCTGCATACGGTGGCGCAGCCGCGCCAGGCGATCAATCAACGAGTCGGTGCCACTGTCCATCGAATCCACGACAAGGCGCAGATCCAGCATGCACTGTTCCAGCGCCCGCAGCGCCTGCGACTGGGCGGGCACTTGAGGGTCCAGCAACACCATGGTGTTGATCAACTGGGAGCCGATGTTGTCGTGAAGCTCCCGCGCAATGCGCTGGCGCTCGGCCTGCAGTTCTGCGCTGGGACGTGGATTGCGGCGTGGCCGCCACTGCAGGGCGCGGGGCAGCTGTATCAAGATCAACAGCCCCAGCAAGACTCCGGTGACGATCTGCATGGCCAGGACCCACTGCATGGAGGATGAGCTCAGGGCCCACCAATGCCAGGCCAGCAGCAGGCTCAACACCAGCTGCACCACCCACAATGCCAGGCAGGCCAAAGCGAAACGCGGTGGGCTGGTACGAAACATGTCTGCACAATGAGCGGCGGCCCTGGCAACCGATGCGCCTAAAAAAGCCCCCGCAGCGAAGCAAACCGCACGGCCTGGGCGCGTGTGCGCACCTGCAGCTTGCGATAGATGTTACGAATGTGGGTGTTTACCGTCATACCGCTGATCAGCAGATTCGTGGCAATTTCCGCACTGGTGTAACCGCTGGCCACCATGCGCAGAACTTCCTTCTCGCGATCTGACAAGCGGTCAACCTCTACGGACTCGTGGCGCGTAGGCTGGTCCACATGGGTCTTGTCAAACCGCTGTAGCAGGCGCCGCGCCAGGTTGGGCGTGATGGATGCCCCGCCATTCACCACCTGCAGCACGGCCTGCGGGTAGTTGCCAAACCACGAATTTTTACCAAGATACCCGGTAGCGCCCCGCTCAAATGCGCGCAATACCTCATCGTCGTTTTCCATGACCGAAATCACCACGGCCTCTGCCGACGGGCGCACGGTTTTCATGTAATCCAGCAATTCGAAGCCCTCGCCATCACCCAGGTGCAAATCCACCAGCAATACGTCGAACTCGTGCTGCTTGATTGCCTTGCGCCCCTCGCGCAGACTGGACGCCTGTGCCACCACCAGAGTGCGCGGGTCCGACATGAGCTCTTGCGCAATCACCAGGCGAATGTGCGCATCGTCGTCCACCAGCAACACCCGCACCGGGCAATCCGCTTGTCCTTTCAGGAAATCGGGCCATACAGAAGGCGCGCCGCCATGTCCTCCAAAGCGCCCCTCACTGGCACCAACATCCTGCAGCTTGGAAGTAACCCCAGCCATGCGGGGCTCGGGGGGAAAGATGGCCATAAAACCTCCAGGGGAGCGCAGAAACCGCAAAAAGGGGTACTGCTGCGCACAGCATTTTTCCGTTAGGGACGACCTGCATGACCCTCGCGAGTCGGTGGTAGTGCGGATCGGGATGGGCCACAAGGCGTTCTTTTGCGGCCAATAGCTCGGCTGTTGGCAAGAAAAGCAACGCAGTGGACCGCCCGAGACCGCGCCATCACAGACCGCAGGGGGTTATGCAGGTCATCCTTAAATGCTGACACTAAAAGAAACAGCAGCAAACATCCACACCTAAATATGCAAATTTGTATACGTTTCAAAAATTACAAATAAAAACTACCGCATTGCAAAGGCTGTTTGGCTGGGCCCAGTCACCACCCCAAAGGACTCTCTCCCCTTGGCAATAGCTCGTCAGTGGCTTGTGCGCAACCGCAGTGCGCTGGACACGGCCGCCAGCGCGGCAAAGGCGGCGGCACAGACCAGCGCAACCATCTCGGCCTGCCCATCGTGTGAGGACCAGAGCGAGAAAATGCCCGCCAGCATCACTGCGCCCAGCGTCTGCCCGGTCAACCGGGCCGTACCCAGCATGCCGCTGGCTGCGCCACTGCGGTGCAGCGGGGCCGACGTGACGATGGTGTGGTTGTTGGGCGACTGGAACAGCGCAAACCCGGCGCCGCACAAGGCCATGCGCCAGACCATGTCGATAGGGGACGGGTTGGCCGGCAAAGCGGCCAGCAGCAACAGGCCGCAGGCAAAAACCGCCATGCCGATGGCTCCCAGCAAGCCATCGGCGTAGCGGCCAATCAGGCGGCCGGCCAGGGGCGCCGTCAACACAATGGCCACGGGCCAGGCCGTGATCAACAGCCCCGCCTCCAGGGGGCTGCGGCCCAACCCATCCAGCAACAAGAACGGCAGGGCCAGATAGGCCAGGGTCTGGGCGCAAAACGCCCCTACGGAAGCCCCCATCGACAAGGCAAACACGGGTATGCGCAGCAAATCTACCGGAAACAGGGGCGCGGCCAGGTGCCATTGGCGACGCAGATACACACCGCCCACAGCCACCCCGGCCGCCAGCACGCCCCACGCCTCGGGCGAGGTCACGCCCCGCCCGGCACTGCCGCTGGCAACCAGCCGCTCGCCGCCCACAAAAATCAGCGTGAACATCAGCACGTTCAGCGCCACATCCAGGGCAGCGGGGCGCGGTGGCGCCACCGCGCTGGGTGGATTGAAGGGCAAAGCACGCCAGCCCAGCCACAGCGTGAAGGCCCCCAGCGGCAGGTTGAGCGCAAACAGCCACTGCCATGGCGCCAACGACAAAATACCCGCCGCCACAGAGGGGCCGGCCACCGCCGCCAGCGCAACCACCATGGAATTGATGGCCAGGCCGCGGCCCAGTTGCGCACGCGGATAGGTCAGGCGCACCAGCGCGGCATTGATGCTCATGATGCCGGCGGCACCCAGCCCCTGCACCGCCCGCGCAAAAATCAGCGTGCCCAGCGAATCGGCCAGCATGGCCCCCACCGAAGACACCGTGAACAGCGCCATGCCCACCAGATAGACACGGCGGTACCCCAGGCGCTCGCCCAGCGATGCCAGCGGCAACAACATGACGAGCGTGGCGATCTGGTATGCGTTGACCACCCAGATGGCCTGGGCGGCGCTGGCATTGAGCTCGCGCGCAATGCCCGGCAGGGCCAGGTTGACGATGCTGCCATCGAGCACCGCCATCGTGATGCCCAGAATGATGACCAGCATGGCCCGGTTGCGCGCCGGCTGGGGCAGCCCATCGGCTGGCCCGGTGGTGGCCTGGGTAGCGGCATGGGCGGCGGGGTTTGCGCGGTCCATCAGGTCAGGCTCCGCTGCACCGCGCCCATCCCGGTGCCAGGGCGGGCCCCATGAAAAGACTTTGAACAGGCTCTAACGACTGCAAACGCTGACGAACGCCTCGCAACGGCGACGAAACCGATGGCCACGACCAGGTCCGGGAATAGTGCAATTGTCAAAAAACGGTAAAAAAACATGTCGGGCGATTGTCACCCCGCCACAGCCATCATGCTGCCTCCGGGGCGGCGCCGTGGCATTGTCTGCGCGGCATACCGCCCAGGGCTCTGGACAACGCCGCACTGCCACCCCCAGATCAGACCGCCCGAGGCCGCGCCATCACGGGCCGTAGGGCGTCATGCAGGCCATCCCCCGCAATCAAACAGCGAGGGCGTACCACCCGGGCAAGCGCCTTCGATGCGCAACATGCGCAGCTTGGTCAGCGCGCCGCCACCGGCCGAAAAACCGCCGGGCCGGTCGCCCGCCGCCAGCACCCGGTGGCACGGCACCACGGGAGCGAACGGGTTCAGGCCCAGCGCCTGCCCCACCGATCGCGCCAGGCCCTTGCTGCCGATCTGCTGCGCCACCTCGCCATAGGTGCGTGTGCTGCCCGGCGGGATGGCGCGGGCAATGGCATACACCTGCTGGTGAAACGGCGAGATGCCGGTCATATCGAGCGGCACCTCGCGCAGATCGCGCGGCTGCCCTGAAAGCAGCGCCTGAATGCCTGCGATGGCGCTGCGCACCGCGGCGGGTGGCTCGGCCGATTCGGTGCACTGCAAGAGACCAGGGCTGCGCAACATGCGCTCCCGCGTGGCCCGCGCATCCACTTCGGGCAGCTGCACCGCCACAATGCCGCCAGGGCCCCAGGCAATGCCGCAGGTGCCGATGGCCGTGTCGAACAATGCGTGGCCATGGCCCAAAGGGGTGTCTGGCTCGGGCCAAGTGGATTCTGGACAGGCTGGCATTTGCTATTTATTTAATAGCTGTTAGCGCTTACCCCATAAGCGCTAAAGGCCATTTTTACTTAAATTTTCATCACCGGGCTGCCTGCCCACGCCATCAATCCGCCCGGAGCGCTGCCCGCAGCTGCGCGCCCAGCTCGGGCTTGCCCGCAAACGGGTCGGTGGGGTTGCGGCCCAGCATGATGTCTTCCATGCGCGTCTGCACCGAGGCGATGGCCTTGGGGTGGCTGTAGATGTAAAACTGGCCCGCAGCGGCGGCATCAAACACCTTTTGCGCCACCTCGGCAGCCGTGACCTTGCCACTGCCCACCGCCTTGTCGCTCATGGCCTGGCCGATGAGCTGGCTCTTGGTGGGCTTGTCGGCAGGCAGGTCGCCGGGGCGGTTGCGGTGGCTCTGGCTGATGCCCGTGGGCACAAAGAAAGGGCACAGCACGCTGGCGCTGATCTGGTCGGTGACCAGCGACAGGTCCTGGTACAGCGTTTCCGAAAGGCTGACCACCGCATGCTTGCTCACGTTGTAGATGCCCATGTTGGGCGCTGCCAGCAAGCCCGCCATGCTGGCGGTGTTGACGATGTGACCGCGCCACGCGGGGTCTTTTTTGGCGGCGGCCAGCATCATGGGGGTGAACACGCGCACGCCGTGCACCACGCCCATGAGGTTCACGCCCAGCACCCATTCCCAGTCCTTCACCGAGTTTTCCCACACCAGGCCGCCCGCGCCCACACCGGCGTTGTTGAACACCAGGTGGGGTGCGCCAAAGCGCTCGAGCACGGCGGCGCCCAAAGCCTCCATCTGGGCGGCGTCCGACACGTCCACGCGCTGGGCCAGCACCTGGGCCCCGGCGGCGCGCATCTCGGCGGCGGCGGCGTCCAGCGCATCCTGCTGCACGTCCACCAGTACCAGGTTCATGCCCAGGCGGGCGCCAATGCGTGCGCATTCGAGGCCAAAGCCCGAGCCCGCACCGGTGAGTACGGCGGTCTTGCCAGCAAAGTTATCGATCATGTGTATCTCCTTTGGTGTGTAGATGATTCGGGGCCTTGCACTTCAAAACGGGGTGCGCCCAACCGGCGGACACCGCGCAAAGGCGGCCACGGCGCGCAGGTGCCGTCCGGCTTTTTGCGCAGTGCGCGAGAGGCGGTAGAGGCGCTGCTCAATCAAGAGGCAACCTCTTTGAGCACATAGCCGATGCGGGGAAAGTGCACATGCACCGTGCCGGCACGCGGATCGGTGCGGCGCACGGTGTAGCGCGTGCGCGTGGCGGCAATCAGCTCGCCCTCGGTGGGCTCGGTACCGAAGCTCTCGGCGGCAATGGTTACCCGGCTGCCCAACGCGATGCCGTGCTCGTTCTGAAAAATATCGTCCACCACCGGTATGGGTTCGGCCCCTGCGGCCACGGTGATGGCATCTGCCGCACTGAATTTCTCCATGCGGCCATGCCCCAGTGCCGCCACCCGGTCCATCCACTCCAGCACGGCTGGCGTGGCCTGAAAGATGTCGGCCATCACCGGCACGCACTGGCGTGTGAACCACAGGGGGTGGTAGGCGGCAAAGTCGGCCACGCAGGGCTCGGTGCCAAACGTGAAATCGTGCTCTTCCACCATGTGCGCCAGGCGCCGCAGATACGAGCGGTAGGCCGCCGTGGCATCGGGCGGGCGCAGGCGCTGCATGCCGGTGCTCATCTGGCGGCGGTCTTCCCCAAAGGCCTGGGCCGCCTCGGGCGCCACATTGGCAAAAAGTGCCTGCGCGCCGCGCGGCTGCAGGTTGTAGGCCATGGCGGCCCAGAACAGCGTGGTGTCGGCCCACTGCGCAAACACCCGCGCCACACCCTTGAGATGCGGCGGATACAGCACCGGCTCGGGGTGCCCGTGTTCAAGCACCTGGCAGATCAGGGCCGAGTCGCAATAGATGTCGGCACCGATCTGCAAAAAGGGCGTCTTGCGATAACCACCGGTGAGGGCCAGCACATCGGGCTTGGGCGCGATGCTGGGGATGATCACCGACTTCCAGGGCAACTGCTTGAAACCCAGCACCAGCCGGATTTTTTCGGAAAACGGCGATGAGGGATAGTGGTGCAGGATCAACGCAGACATGGGCTGTCTCCAGTGCAGTGGTTGAAACAGGCGGGGCCGTGCGGGGCATCAGCGCTTTGCGCTGCTCAGGGCGGGCTCCACAGCATCTCGATATGGGGAATGTCGTCTTCGAGGTACACATCGGACACCGCCACAAACCCCAGGCTGCCATAAAAGCGCTGCAGATGCGCCTGCGCGCTGATGCGCACCGCCCTGCCCGGCCACACCTGGTTGCAGCGGGCCAGCCCCTGCGCCATCAGGGCCCGGCCCGTGCCGCCACCGCGCGCCTCGGGGGCCGTGACCACACGGCCGATGGAGGGCTCGGGGTAGTTCACCCCCGGGTCTACCACGCGCAGGCAGGCCTTCAGTGCGCCCGCGCTGTCGTAGCCCAGCAGATGCCACGCGTGCTTGTCGGCGCCATCGGGGTCCTGGTAAGGGCCCTGCTCCAGGATGAACACCTTGCAGCGCAAGGCCAGCGCATCGTGCAACGCGTGCACACCCAGGTCGTCGAAACGGGCCCAGGTCCAGTGCAACGCAGGGGGCAGGTCGGGCATTTTGCGCTCAGCCTCTCAGGTCAAAAATATCAACGTGGATCAGATGAGTTTGACGAGTTGCTTGCCAAAGTTCTTGCCCTTGAGCAGGCCCAAAAAGGCCTCGGGCGCGGCGGCAATGCCCTGGGCAATGGTTTCACGCGGGCGCAGCTTGCCCGTGCCCACCAGGGTGCCCAGCTCTTTCAGGGCATCGGGCCACACTTCCATGTGCTCGCTGACGATGAAGCCTTCGATCTTCATGCGGTTGATGAGGATCAGCGCCGGGTTGGCCATGGGCAAGGGCGCGCCATCGTAGCCAGCGATCATGCCGCACAGGGCCACGCGGCTGAAGGCGTTCATGCGCAGCATCACGGCGTCCATGATCCAGCCGCCCACGTTCTCGAAATAGCCGTCGATGCCGTTGGGGCAGGCTTCCTTCAAGGCCTTGGACATGGCCCGCACGTCGCTGTGTTCCTTGTAGTCAATGCACACGTCAAAGCCCAGCTCTTCAACCGCGTACTTGCACTTCTCGGCACCACCGGCAATGCCCACGGCGCGGCAGCCGCGCGCCTTGGCCAGGGCCGCAAACGCGCTGCCCACGGCACCGGTGGCGGCACTCACCACCACGGTGTCACCTTCCTTGGGCGCAATGATTTTCACCAGGCCATACCAGGCCGTCACGCCGGGCATGCCCACGGCGCCCAGGTAGTGCGACAGCGGCACATGCGTGGTGTCCACCTTGCGCAGCGCGCCCACAGCATTGCCATCGACCACGCTGTATTCCTGCCAGCCACCCATGCCCACCACCTTGTCGCCCACGGCATATTTGGGGTGCTTGCTCTCCAACACTTCGCCCACGGTGCCGCCAATCATCACTTCGCCCAGGCCCTGCGACGCGGCGTAGCTCTTGCTCTCGTTCATGCGGCCGCGCATGTAGGGGTCCAGGCTGAGGAAATGGTGGCGCACCAGCACTTCGCCATCCTTGAGCGCAGGGGTGTCGGTGGCCACCAGCTTGAAGTTGCTGGCCACGGCTTCACCCTGGGGGCGGTTGTCGAGCACGATTTGTTGATTGCTTGGCATGAGAGTCTCCTTTTTACTACCATTTTGATAGCTACCAGCGCTTTACCATAAAGCGCTAGAGCCCGTTTTGATTCAAAAAACTGGTGTCGGCACAGCGCTGCGCCCCGGCACGCTTCAATCGGTTGAAATGGCCCGCGGCCCCGCTGCGGCGTCGGCAGGCTGGCGCCGCACATACTTGAACGTGCCCGTGGCGTGGCTGCAAATGCGGCCTTCGGCGTCATACACCGTGCCTTCGGCAAAAGCCATGCTGGCGGTGCGGTGGATCAACCGCCCCTTGGCCACCAGCGGCCCGCGTGCGGGCTGCATGAAACTGGTCTTCATCTCGATGGTGACCACGCCGAATTCGGGTGTGTCACTGCGCGCTGCCGTGGCCAGGGTCACGTCCAGCAAGGTCATTGATGCACCGCCGTGGGTTACGTCAAACGAATTCAGGTGCTCTGGGCGTGCCTCGTAATGCAGCTCCGACTCGCCCCCCGCCATGCGGTGCAGCGTGAAACCAAGATGGCTGACAAAGGGGATTTCGGCACCAAAATTCAACACAGGCAACTCCAGGGTTTACAAAAAGGCAGCAAGCATAGTCTTGCAAGGCTGATGTGGCCATATTGGGGGGCGACAGGGGCGGTTGGCCAGCACGGCGGCAACCTGCAGGACGGCAGCGTCCGGGCCATTCGGGCAGCCCGGCACACAACGGGCCGCCCCAAAAGCGGCGCCCTGCACGCTCATCCGCCCGTGACCACGCTCACGCCACCATCCACCGCAAGCCACTGGCCCGTGATGTGCTTGCCCGCATCCGAGGCATACAGGGCGCACAGACCCTTGAGGTCTTCGTCGTCGCCCAGCCGGCCCAGCGGGGCGTGGGCAGCCAGTGCCTCTTCGCCCATGGCCTTGAGGGTGCCCAGCGTCATCTTGCTGGGAAAGAACCCCGGGCAGATGGCATTGACGCGGATGTTGTACTTGCCCCATTCGGCGGCCAGCGCCCGCGTGAAATTGATGACCGCGCCCTTGGAGGTGTTGTAGGCAATGGTGTTCATGCCAATCGGGTTGCCGCCCAGGCCCGCGATGGACGCTACATTGATGATGCTGCCGCTGCGCCGCGCGATCATGGTGTGTTTGGCAATGTGCTGGCTCAGGATGAAGTAGCCACGCACATTGAGGTTCATCACCTTGTCCCAGGCCTCTAGGGGGTGGTCTTCGGCGGGCGCTCCCCAGGTGGCGCCGGCATTGTTGACCAGAATATCCACATGGCCCATGCGCTCCAGCGTTTCATCGGCCAGGCGCCGGATGTCGGCTTCTTGCGAGCAATCGGCGGCAATCCAGCGCGCATCAATGCCGGCAGCCTGCAGGTCGGCCGTGGCTTCTTCCAGATCAGACGCCTTGCGCGAGCTCAGCATGATCCGGGCACCGGCCTCGCCCAGCGCATGCGCCAGCTGCAGGCCCAGCCCGCGCGAGCCACCGGTGACAAGGGCCGTCTTGCCCGTGAGGTCAAACAATTGCTGGATGGTGCGGGTCATGTCGTTGTCTCCTGAATTGAATGGGGTCGCTGCCAGCAACCGGTCTGGCACTGCGTCGCGATGCATTGTGCGTTGACGTAGCGGCGTGGTCTGTCGCCTGCGCGATTGGAAGACACGGATGAGAAGCTCGGCGTAATCACCCGATTGACCTGTCGAATTTATTTACAGCTGAGACGTTACTGGCGGCTGAAAAGACAGCAAACCATTGATTCATAAAGACTTTTTTTATTGGCACAAAGCGTGCTTTGTAACAGTGGCTTCAGAAAACCATCCAGGAGAACCCACCATGTCGATGACAAAAAAACTCGCTATCGCAGGCATCCTGTCGGGTGCCTGCCTTGCTGTGCACGCTGCGCCCGTGACGTATCTGGCTGCAGACAACAACGTGACCACGCTCGCGCAAATGGTGAACTCGACCGCAGCCGCGGCATCGTTCCTTTCGGTGGCTGGGGCCCTGAACACCGTGGATTTCGAATCCCCCCTGCCTGCCAACCTCACCATCACCGGCGGCACGACCAACACCGGAACCCCCGGATGTGGCGCCGTGTGCGGATTCAATACCACTGCGGGTGGCGCACTCTTTCGGACCGTAAGTGGCGGCTCGGTCACTTTTTCCTTCGTCAACGCAGTGGATGCTTTCGGCTTTTTCGTGAACGGCCTGCAGACCAATCTGGTTCCGCAGCAAACCATCACGTACGTGGATGGTTCCTCGGTCACACAGACCATCAACATGCCCTCGGCGATCAACGGTGGCGGCGCTTTCATTGGTTTCATTGACTACGGTCAGCTGATCTCCAGCGTGACTTTCAATGCGACAAACGACATTCTTGGGTTTGACGACCTGCGCTTCGGCCGCTCGGCCAACAACCCTGAAGATCCCAACAATGTGCCCGAGCCCGGCTCGCTTGCACTGCTCGGAGTTGCGCTCGCAGGGCTTGCATCGATTCGCCGCCGCCAACAGCGCTGATCGATTGCCTGAGCGCCCGGCGCGCGAGACATCGTCGGGCGCGCGCACCCGTGGCAGGCCGTCAACAATTCTCGGCAGCCATCAGGGCAAAAATAGCGTGCAACCCCCATCCAGCAAGCGTTGACAGCTATATTTTTCAAAGCATCCGAGTCGAGTGCGGCCAGAGCAAGGCCCACTGCAGGGTGTTGTATGGTGTGATCCCGGATTCAGAGACCCGAGGCGCCCATGAAATCTGTCGATGATCGCTCGCGAGGCCTCCCGGTCGCGCTGGCGCTGGTTGTATTGCTCGTTGCGTATGGCTCGCTGTTTCCCTTCCAGTGGAACTTCAATGCGCCACAGGCGTTCATCTGGAGCGGCCGCATCGGTCTGGTGGACCTGATCGAAAACATCGCGTTGTTTGTGCCCCTGGGTGGGCTGCTGGGCTGGGCTGGGCAGGGGCGTCCGCGCAAGTGGGTGTTTTTTGCCGCTTGGCTGGTGGCGGCGATAGTGTTGGCCAGCGCGCTGCAATGGTTGCAAAAATTCCTGCCCCGCACCCCTGCACTTTCAGATGTCATCTTCAACATGGCGGGCTATGCCCTGGGCTGGGGCGCCGGGTTTGCCGCACGGTGGCGTGTGGGTCACTTGCTGAACCGGCACCAGGGTTGGGCCGATGCCGACCAGTTCACGCTGGTGCTGATCGCGCTGTGGTGGGTGGCAGAGCTGTATCCGCTGATTCCCACGCTGGACGTTTCCTCGGTGGCACAGAACGTCAAGTCGCTGTGGCAGCAAGACCTGTGGCAGCCGCGGCGCATGCTGCTGCATGTGGGCATAGCGGTGATTGGCTTGTCTGCCATTGCGCACCTGGCCCGCACCGCCCATCTGGCGCACCGCACACACACGTTGGCCCTGCTGGCCACACTGGCGGTGCTGGCAGGCAAATTCGTGGTCGTGGGTCAGTCGCCGGGCATGGCGGTGGTGCTGGGCATTGGGGGCGGCTGGTTGCTGTGGCGCTGGCTGGATACGTGGGCGCCGGGGGCACGCTGGGCGGCCACGGCATGGGTGGCCTTGGCCACCTACCTGCTCGACGCGATCTGGCCCTGGGCGTGGCGCACGCCGCCGGCCGACATGGAATGGATGCCGTTTGCTTCCACGCTCTCGACCTGGGTGCAGTCTGCAATCACCGCGCGGGCGTTTGAATGCCTGTGCTTTGGCGCCATCCTCTGGAGCACGGTGCGCAACGGCGCCTTGCTGGTGGGCATGACCATCTGCACGGCGGTGCTTGCACTGGCGTGCGAATGGACGCAGCGCTATCTGCCCACCCGCACCGCTGAAATCACCTCGGTGCTGCTGGCCATCGGCATGGGCTGGCTGCTGTCGGTATGCACCACAGCGCGCAGACCACGCAACGTTGGTATGTGAGCTGTCAGCAGCCTAAAACGCCGCTTCGCTGAGCGCGGCGCAAGTGGTGTCGCGGCTGTTCACCACATTCAGCCAGGCGCCAATTTTTGGCAGCTCATAATGATAGAAATAGCGTGCAGCGCCCATTCGACCAGCGCTAGCAGCTATTGAAAGCGTAGCATCTGCACGCAGCGTGGCCAGCGCCACATCCAGCCACACCCAGGCCAGCACGGTGTGGCCAAAGGCCTGCATGTAGGGCACGGCATTGGCAAGTGCCTCAGCCGGGTTGCCGGTGGCCCAGGCGGCCTGCGTGGCAGCGCCCACCTGCTGCAAGGCATCGCCCAGCTGCGCCGCATAGGCTGCCAATTCAGGCACGGCGACAGCCTGCGCCATGGTGGCCTGCATGCGCGCGGACAGCAGCTGCATGCCCCGGCCGTTCTCCATCAGCACCTTGCGGCCCAGCAGGTCGGCCGCCTGGATGCCGTGCGTGCCCTCGTGGATCATGTTCAGGCGGTTGTCGCGCCAATACTGCTCCACCGGAAAATCGCGCGTGTAGCCGTAGCCACCGTGGATCTGGATGGCCAGCGAATTGGCCTCCAGGCAGAACTCGCTCGGCCAGCTTTTGGCGATGGGGGTGAGCACTTCCAGCAGCAGGCGCGCCTCGTCGGCGGCCTCGGGCGCGCCCGTGTGCTGCTCGTCCACCAGACGGGCGCAGAACAGGTTGAGCGCCAGCGCGCCTTCGCCATAGCTCTTTTGCGCCAGCAGCATGCGCTTGACGTCGGCGTGCTCGATGATGCGCACCTGGGGCTGCGCGGCATCCTTGCCGCCCTGCCCCACGGGCCGGCCCTGGGGGCGGTTTTTGGCGTAGTCCAGGCTGGCGTAGTAGCCCGCCAGGCCCAGCATGGTGGCCGCCATGCCGATGCCGATGCGCGCCTCGTTCATCATGTGGAACATGCACGCCAGGCCCTTGCCCGGCTGGCCCACCAGGTAGCCCACGGCCCCCGCCCTGCCCTCCACCGGGTACTTGCCTTCACCAAAATTGAGCAGCGTGTTGGTGGTGCCGCGCCAGCCCAGCTTGTGGTTCAGGCCCGCCAGCGCCACATCGTTGCGCACGCCGGTCAGCTCGCCTTCGGTATTGACGAGCTTCTTGGGCACGATGAACAGCGAAATGCCGCGCGTGCCCGGCACCAGCTTGCCGTCCGCCCCCGGAATCTTGGCCAGCACAAGGTGCACGATGTTCTCCGACAGGTCATGCTCGCCCGACGAAATCCACATCTTGTTGCCCGTGAGGCGGTAGCGCGGACCCAGTGGCTCTTGATCCCAAGGCACCGAGCCGTCCGCGGCTACCGAAGGGGCCTCGTCAGGAACTGCGCGCGTGGCCACGTCGCTCAAGCTGGAACCCGCCTGCGGCTCGCTCAGGCACATGGTGCCCGAGAAGCGCCCCGAGAACTCGTTGAGCGCAAACACCTTCTTCTGCAGATCGGTGCCGTGCACCATCAGCAGGTTGGCGTTGCCCACGCTCAGCAGGCTGGAGCTGATGCTGATCGACGCCACGGCAAAAAAGGCATTGGCCGCCGCATCCACCGTGTAGGGCAACTGCATGCCACCAATGTCGTAATCCTGCGCGGCGCTGAGCATGCCCGAGGCGGCGTAGGCGTCGTAAGCATCCTTGGTGGCCTGCGGCAGCGTGACGCGCTCACCGTCGAAATGCGGCTCCTGCACATCCACCGTGCGGTTGAACGGCGCGTACTTCTCGCGCGCGATGCGCTCGCAGGTGTCGAGCACGGCATCAAACGTCTCGCGCGAATGGTCGGCAAAGCGCTCGCGCGCGCTGAGCGATTCGGCCTGGAGCCAGTTGTAAAGCAGGAAATCGAGGGTGGAGCGCAGGGAGGTCGTCATGCCCAAATTATGGGTGGGGCACCCGGTCGTGCATGTCAGCTGCGCGACGCGGCCGGGGGATGCTGGCGGCTGTGAACGGGCCCGGCGGCCTTTTCGCCCAGCAGGAAATCAAAGCCTTCGTCGCCGCTCTCATCGATGCAGACGATGAAGCTGGCTGTTATTTACGCGCTTTGGGCTTTGCGGGCGGGGCTCGCGCAATGTCTGCCAGCAGATCGGACGTTGTTGGCGCGGGCAGGTGATTGCCCTTGCTCACCACCCTCTTACCCGTCTTGGCCTCCAGCGCTTTGCGGGCGTTACCGGCAATTTTTCCGCCTTCTTTGGCGGAAGTCCGGTTTTCATCAAAGCCCACAGCATCGCTGCGGCGGGCAATCTCGGTGGTGCTGGCTTCGCCCAGCATGGTAAATATCAGCTCCAGATCCGTCATGTGGTCGCGCAGGTTGTTGCCGGTTTTGACCAGGTCCAGTTTTTTGAGTTGGCTGTGTTCGCTTGGAGTGATGCCAAAGGTGGCGCGGGCGATTTCTGCGGTCAGGATGGAATACTCTTTGCCCTCGGCCACGCCACGCGCTTTCCATTCGTCGGTCAGTTCCCCACGTACAGAGATGGAGCGCAGCCGCTTCTCAATCCACGCTTGCGGGTAGCCCTTGGCCTGATACAGCTCGCGTGCGCGGGCGCTGGCCAGTTCGGGGTTTTCGATTTCCTTCACCCGTTCGTAACCCACCTGCGCCAGCCAGCGTTTGAAGGGCTCGGCCTTGGGTGATGGTATGGACTGGATGATGCGGAACAGGCCTTCGGTGTTGGCGCAGTTGGTTTCGCGCATCTTGCCGTCCGGGGCCAGCAGCGCAAGGGGGGTACAAGTTGTACCCCAGTTGGCATCGAGCGCCGCATCACGGCTGCGCATCTTTTTGATGTACTGCCGCGGGTCTGCCGAATCAGTGAGCACCACGATGACATCAGTGAGTGCAAACCACCATTCCTCGTTGTGCCAGACCCGGCGGATGGTGGTTTCCTGGAACACGGCAATGTGGTTAGCGGGTTCGGTGGCGTTGGTTGCTTTCTTCATGGCGGCGTTACCTTACATTCACTATGGTTTTAATAGCTGCTTACGCATATTCCACGGGGGCCACAGGCTGATTTTACTTGGATATTTTTCCCTGCAGCGCTACGAAAGGCACCTCTCCAGCCTATGGATTAGTTCTAGCGCCTGGCGAACTTCCAACTCATACAGGGGGGTCTCTCCACCGTGTGACCCAGGGTTGAGTACTCGCGCCGTCGTTTCGAGTACTTGATCAACAACTTTGGCGTTTTCCATCATCTGCCAGTGTGTGTTGGACACGACATCATTCAGCTTCAACCGTAGTCTCACGATTTCTGTTTTTTGCTCAGTCGTAATTCCAGCCACATCCGATAGCCCTACATCGGTTCTGGGAACAAGATGTTGCTTTATTGCCTGCGGTAGGTCTTTCAGCACTTGTTCATACAGTTGAGCGGGAATCTTTTCCAGCAGTTTCCTTTTGGCAGAGTTCAGTTGTTTGGTGAGTCCAACGAAATCTTCCGTGGCTACAACGGTACCGGTGCGAAATCGCGCAACCGTGGCCTCAGCCGCTTTCCGAATGTTGATTGCAGCTTCGTCAAGACTCTGCCCATTCAGATAGTCCTCCGCTTTTTCAATCGCCGACTTATCTTCTTTCAACGTGATTCCGGTTTCAGCGTTGGGCTTACTGAAACGTTGAAAAGACCAATCGGCGTGGCCATCGCCAATACTTCTTCTGAATTCTTCGAAGAATCCTGAATCGTGGGTCAGAATAATTTTTTGGTAGCCTGCAAAAGTGGGGCCGAGAATGATTTCAACCACTTTCATGCGGTTGCCCATGTCGAGGCTGATCAATAAATCATCCAAGACCAACAACTTCAAGGGTGACACATCAAGGCGGGCGAAGGTGGCACCAAAACGAATTGACAGTGCGAGCTGCGTCAACTTGGCTTCATTCAATAGCGTGTGAGGCCTTGAAAGCGTGTCGCTGCCAACCCTAACTTCAAATCCTATTGTTGGCCAATCAAAACTATGTGCGGCACGATCAAACAAGGAATCTGGGTTTCGCAGGACCACGCCAAACTGAATTGGCAAAACATCAGCGTGCTTAAAGTGTAGGTCGTAAAACCGTTGTGCTTCTATGGTTATGGTGGCAAGCACTTCGGACAGAGCGGTTTTGAATTTTTTGAGCAATACATCAAATTCGTCGTAACGTTTCTTTACAGCCAAACCACGTTCACTGAGGCGTTGTATCTCTCCATACGGATCGGCTCCTTTGAGATAAGTCCACAGCCCCAACATGTCGGCCACGCTTGCTGTGTTGCAAGCTGGCAGTATTTCGCTCTCAAATACGGGCCAAAGGTCAATGGGCTGGGAATTTCTGAAGTGATAGAAATTGAAAAGTATTCGATAGGTGACAAAGTCACTTGCTAGGCACCCTTTGCGGATATCGGGGTTGGCTTGTGTTCCATGCTGGGTTTGCGACACAGTAAACGCCGGGCAGTTGGACGCATCTTCATTTTGAAGAGTCACTGTGATCGCCGCCAGGGCTCTCTCGGCATCGGTGACATTCAGATTCAACAAATGCTCTGGCCGGTCCTTATCAAAATACTTGGCAACATCCGTCGGCTCGTTCTGGGCACTTTGCAGGAACGTGTACAGCGTCCAGTACAGCGACGATTTGCCAGAGCCATTGGCACCGTAGGCCAACAGGTTGCGCCCATCCAGCTTGAAATCAAGG
>ERZ1023652.44-NODE-44-length-29690-cov-7.378514_pt1 | contig 29690 bp, 29 predicted proteins | sample MGYA00520879_ERZ1023652 | MGnify/ENA primary metagenome ERZ1023652 (study PRJEB33180, sample SAMEA4044469) | wastewater metagenome | place: Denmark | collected 2016-04-02 | study: EMG produced TPA metagenomics assembly of the PRJEB13832 data set (Local surveillance...
TTTTTATATTTTTCATCTTTTAAATCTTTAACAGACATAAGACTTACAAACTTATCTTCAATTGGAATCATATTATTTAACTTGATTGATCCTAGAACTGAATCGGATTCTTTGAGATTAACGATATGAATATTTTCTTTTAAGTCTTTATTTGCTGCTAATGGTGCAAAATAATTATGATTTTCTATATTTAAAACAATTCCTACATATGGTATTTCAGAGTTTAGAATGACCTTACTATCTATTTTAGAAAGGAACTCCAAATATTCTTTTTCTACTGTATAAAATTTCATTTTCACTCCTATCAATAAATAGAGTAAGTACGAACTCACTCTATCCAAATTATTATTATTTTTTAGGTCGCATTATAGTAGCGAAACACTTGATTTATAGCTCACGTTATAGCAGTGAAACACTTGATTTATAGCTCACATTTAATCAGGAGTGAAACCCTCGTTTTCTTTAATTATATTATACTCTTTTTTTTAGATTTTGCAATAGTTACTTATAATTAAGTTAGATTTGAGTGGGAAAGACAAATTAGGATTTGAAGGTTTAAATAGTGAGATGAATGTGGTACTATATATTTATAATATTAAAATATTAAAAGGAGAAAATTATGATTTATAGTGGTAGAGATACTTCTCTTTTCATTATTAAAAAAATGCTAGAAGATTTTGTTTACAATATGGCAAAATTTGAAGGGAACTCATTGGACTTTGGTGAAACAGTTACTGTTATGAGGGGGTATTCTGTTTCAAATAAACGAATGACAGAATTAAAACAAATTGAAGCAATTCACGAAGGGTGGTTAGAAATTATTTATCAAGTTGAAAATAAAACTTTTAACTTATCAGCAGAAAATTTTATAAAAATAAATTCAATAGTTTCGAGAGGTGAAAACAAAGCAATTGGAGATTTTAGACAGTTACCTGTAAGGATATCAGGAACAAATTATTTACCACCTTTATCAATTTTATTGAAAGAAAATTTTAAAAACATGATTAAAAAATATAATGACTCATCTGATGATCTCAAAATATATAACATTTTTTTAGAAACAGCTAAAAATCAATTTTTTTTAGATGGTAATAAGAGAACTGGGCAATTAATGATGAATGGACTTTTGATTAGTGAGGGGTACGTTCCAATAAGTATTTATGAAAAAGATGACAAAGAATTCAGAACACTTCTTATTGACTATTATGAAGAATTTGATAATGACAATAAGGAAAAAGAATTCAAAAAATTTCTAATTAAAAATCAGTCAGAAATGGAACAAGGTTTTGGGATAGAAGAAAAGGTTGAAATAGAAAAAGAGAGGTAAATTTTTAACAGTAGGAGGCGATTATATGAGTAACTATGATTTAACATTAAAAAAAGAAGTTACAAGAGAATTTGCACGGGAAGTAATGGGGAGAATTTCAAAAAGTAATAAAGTTTTTAAATGAAATGTTGAAAGAAATGGAAGAATTAGACTAATACAACTAAAGAAAGAACATAAAAGCATTGAGAGAGATACAGATTTAGCCCCTGTACTCTTTTTTATATTATCAGGTAAAAAAAACATCGCTGAATATAATTTAAATGATTAGAAACAAAAAAGGCAGCCATAAAGACTGCCACAAACAAATTACACATATAAAATGATATAATTTGAGTCAGCTCACAACTTTTCAGTGTGAGACCATGTGTAACAAAATTTCTTCTGTTACTATCTGAAATAATATTATCATATTGTGATCTAAATGTCAATTTTTAAGTGGATATAGTAAAGAATATAAAAAGAAGAGTGGGAAGCAAATATACAACTCTAGAATAATAATATGATAAAAAAAGGCAGTCATAAAGACTGCCACAAACAAATTACACATATAAAACGATATAATTTGAGTCCGCTCACGACTTTTCAGTGTGAGACCCTGTAACAAAATTTCTTCTGTTACTATCTGAAATAATATTATCATATTGTAATCTAAATGTCAATTTTTAAGTAGATATAGTAAAGAATATAAAAAGAAGATTGGGAAGCAAATGTACAGCTCTAGAATAATAATATGATAAAAAAAGGCAGCCATAAAGACTGCCTTAAGTAAATTAAACCATACAAAATGGTTATAATCTACGAAGCTTCCACTTTTCAGTAAAAGACATAATGAAAGTTTATTTCCCTTTCACGCGTTAATTTATAATATCATATTACACTTCACTTGTCAATCTTCAAAAACAAAATTGGGAAGCAAATATACAACTCTAGAATAATTATATGATAACAAAAAAAGACAGCCATAAAGACTGCCACAAGCAAATTTAAATTTATATAATAATTTGCATCCTTTCCCACTTTTCAGTGGAAAATTCTGTAACAAAAGGAAACTTGTTACTACGTGAAATTATATTATCATATTATAATCTATATGTCAACTTTTGGTTTGTTTTTGCTGCTAACTATAGAGTTCCTATATATAAAAATGGCTAATTAATTAGCCATTTTCTTTTTTAGTTTCTCGCTTACTGGTGGAGATTCACCGCTTTTTTAGTTTCTCGCTTACTGGTGGAGATTCACCGCTTTTTTAGTTTCTCGCTTACTGGTGGAGATTCACCGCTTTTTCCACTTCTCATTACATTTACTTGTATTATACTCTTTTCTTTGTATTTGTCAATGATTAAATATGCTATAATATAAAAAATATTAGAGCAGGAGTTGATAATATGAGTATTTATAATTTAACGTTGGAAAAAGAAGTTACAAGAGAATTTGCATGGGAAGTTATGGGAAGAATATCAAGAGTAGAAGAGAAAATAAGGGAAGAAATTTTATTGAATCAATTGCAAAAATCATTCGGAGATAAATTAGGAGAACTACCTAGAATGACAATGGAAGAAGTAAAAGATTTTCAAAAGATAATAAAATTTTTAAACGAAATGTTAAAAGAAATTGGAGGTATATAATATATGAAAAATTATTCAGAAGAAGAACTAAATAGGGCATTTCAAAGGATATTAAACTATTACAAATCAAGATATCAAATTCAAAAGGAACCAAAAGCTTTTTTATTAGGCGGGCAGCCTGGAGCAGGGAAGTCTTCATTAGAAAATATGTTGAATCTAAAAGATGAATACATCTCTATAAGTGGAGATGATTATAGAAAATACCATCCTAAATATGATGATTTCAATAAAATTTATGGAAAAGATTCCTCACCTTACACGCAGCAATGGGCTGGAGAAATTACAGAAAAGCTAGTGAAAGAATTAAGAGCACAAAAGTACAACATAATTTTAGAAGGAACTATTCGTACAGCAGAACTTCCAATAAAAGAGGCAAGAGGTTTTAAAGAAAATAATTATAATGTTGAGCTGTATATTGTCACAGTTAAGCCAGAAATATCGTATTTAAGCACAATAAAAAGATATGAAAAGATGATAGAACTTGATCAAGTCCCACGTATGACACCAAAAGAACACCACGATTTGGTTGTTAAAAATATTTGTGATAACTTAACTAAAATATACGAAAGTAACTTATTTGATAATATAAAGATATTTAACAGAGAGAATGATTTAGTTTATTCTAAATCAGAAAAAAGTGATTTAGATCCAGGAAAAGTTTTACAAAAGGAATTTGATAGAGATTGGGAATTAGATGAGTATAAAGACTATAAAAATGATTGCCTAGACATTTTAGGAGTTATGGATAGCAGAAAAGCAAAAGGTGAAGAGATAGAATTGATAAAGAGTAATTTATTTGAAAAAATGGAAGAAATAGTTTAATAAAATAGAAAATTCTTGATTTAGTGATCATATAAATATTATTCAAATCAAATTTTCAGTTATATTATAAAGAAGTAAGGGGTTGATTCAGATAAAAACAAATGAGAGATATTTAAAAGACTTACTTGTAAGAATGGCACATCACTCAACAGCAATTGAAGGAAATACATTAACTCAAGAAGAAGTAATTTCTATTTTAATTTATAATTATATCCCAGAAGAAATGAATAAGAGAGAATATTATGAAGTCAAAAATTTTAAAAAAGCTTTCGAGTATATAGATGAGAGTTTACAAAACAATAAAAATATATCAATAGAGTTTATAAAAAAATTACACAGCATTATAATGGATAATATTTTAGATAATGCTGGTGAATTTAAAAAAACAGAAAATATTATTGTTGGTGCTAATTTTGTACCTACGAAACCTTATTTAGTTCAAATTGAATTAAAAGAAATGCTCGATAACTTAGAATTTAGACTAATAAATTCCAAATGTATAGAAGAGAAAATAGAAGCAATTATATCAGAACATATAAAATTTGAAAAGATACACCCGTTTAGTGATGGCAATGGTAGAATAGGTAGATTATTAATGATGTACTCTTGTTTACGTGAAGAGATAGTACCATTTGTGATAACAAAGGAAGAAAAAAATAAATATATAAATTTGCTTGCTCAAGAAGATATTAGCCAATTTAAGAAATGGATATTGGAACTTGTCAAATTTGAACTACTTAATAACTTAGCTAAAATACATACTACTGAATTAGGTATAGTGAGAATAAAAAGAAACTTGTCTTTGGATATAGATGATGTTGTAGAATGGTGCAAAAATAAAATCAGCTCTAAAAATACGAGCATTACAAGAAAAGGCAAAAATTGGTATATAACAGTAGAGGGTTGTATAATAACAGTAAATGCACATAGTTTCACTATTATTACAGCTCATAAAGAAAAAAATAATAAGGAAATATGAGCATAAAATAATCAAATGGAGTGTTTACTTTAGTATACATTTGTCAAATAGGGTGTTTACTTTAGTTTACATTTGTCAACTAATATGGTAGGATTAATTAGTTACTAGAAAACAACAAAACATACAAAAATGTAGATATATTTTTTGTTTATAAAGGAGTGATTTGTATGGTTTTATTAAAAGGAAGGGATGTTACGAAAAAAGAGTTTGAAAGGATATCTCAAAGAATAAGAGAAAATGATATTTCTCCTGAAGATTATCAGAAAATTTCAGACTTTAGAGCAGAACATTCGAAAGTTATAAAAAGTTTTATTTGGAGTTTAAGAAGTTTCCTAAAGAATAAAAAAAATAAAATACATTCTAAAGAAAATATAATAGTTTCACAGAGATTAAAAAGACTTCCTTCAATAATTGGTAAAGTTAAGAGATTTGAAAATATGAGTGTAGGCAGAATGCAAGATTTGGCAGGAGCAAGAATCATATTAAATAATCTGAATGATGTGGAAAGAATGGCAACTTATTTAAGGGATAATGTCTATTCAAAGAAAGGCAAAAATAATTTTTATTTTGTAAGAGAAAAAAATTATATAGTTTCTCCTAAAGAAGACGGATACCGTTCTGTGCATCAGATATTTAAATATCAAGGAAAGAAAGAAGAAAATTTAGAAGGATATGTAATAGAATTACAGATAAGAACGAAACTTCAACATCAATGGGCAACAGCAGTTGAAATAATAGACAGTATAAAAAATCAATCACTAAAAATAGGTGGGGGAGACACGCACTACAAAGAGTTTTTTAAATTATCAAGTAAAGTAATTGAATTTATTGAATTAAAGAAAAATATGAATGATATAGTTGAAGAGATAAATGAGATAAAAAGATTGAATGAAGAATACAAAATTTTAAAAATGTTAAGTAGCTTAAGAGTTGTGACCAATCATCTAGAAGAAATAAAAAGTAATGGTTATTTGATATTGATTCTTGACCATTTAAACAATAAAATAAGGTATATCGGAGTAGAAGAAGAAAATATAAGTAAGGACTATTTGATGTACGAAGAAACATATAAAGATGAAAATAATAATGTAGTAACAGTATCTGTAGAAAATTTAAAGACTCTGAAAAAAGCATACCCAAATTATTTTTTGGATGCGAGAGAATTTGTAGCGACTATAAATAAAATCATATTGTAAAAATAAAATATAAAGATAACAAACTATATTTTTTCATAGTTATATGTTATAATATTTTCGGTGGCCAAACACCCCGAGTCAACATACCTTGTTGGCTCTTTTTTATTTCAAAAAAATCAGATAAAAATATGCTATAATATATCAAGAAAATAAAATTACAAATTTTAAATGAGGAAGTATGCGAGGAAGTATATATGAAAAACAGTGAGTGGAATAGCCCTTTTGTATCATTGAAATATAGAAAATTTAGGATATACTGGATAGGGATGTGCGTTTCAATAATAGGAACATGGATGCAGAATATTGCGCAACCGTGGTTAGCTTATAAAATAACAAATTCCTCTTTGAAATTAGGGATTATAGGAGTTGTTCAGTTTCTACCAGTTCTTTTACTATCAATATTTATAGGTGCAATAATCGAAAGATTTCCTAAAAAGAAAGTTTTACTAATAACACAGTTTTCATTTTTTATAATAACAGTAATATTATCCTATCTTTCATATATGAATATAGTACAATATTGGCACATACTATTGCTATCACTTCTGATGGGATTTACGAATGCATTTGATACTCCAGCTCGGCATTCGTTTTTTGTAAGTCTTGTAGATAAAAAGGATTTGATGAATGCAGTTTCCTTAAATTCAGTAGCATTTAATATAGCAAGGATAATAGGGCCTGCTATTGCTGGAATATTAATGGGAAAATATGGAGTGACATCATGTTTTGTCATAAATGCTATCAGCTATTTAATAGTTTTTATAAGTATATTACGATTGGATACTAACGAAGAGATAGAAAAAAAAGAGAAGATGAGTTTTACATCTATACTTAGTGAAACAAAAAGCGGGTTTATACATATTTTAGAAAACAAAAAATTATTTAATATCATGATTTTAGTATTAGTAGTTGGAACATTCGCTCCCAATTTCTCGGTCTTAATCCCAGTTTATACAATAGAAGTTCTAAAAAAACAAGAATCTGTATTTGGTTTTTTAATGACATTTATAGGTGTTGGAGCGTTTATAGGTGCTATGTTAGTAGCAATGAGAAGTACTAATGGGCCTAAAAATAGAGTTATTTATTTATTACCAATTTTAATTGGACTAGCACTAACATTTGAAGGGATTACAAAACAATATTTTATATTTATCATATTAATTATGACGAGTGGTTTTCTTTTCGTAACATTCACATCAATTGCTAACGCTACATTACAGTTAAATGTTGATCCTAGGTATAGAGGTAGAATAATGAGCATATATACATTTGCATTAGTCGGAACAACACCAATCGGAAATTACTATGCTGGTTTCTTATCAGAATATTTTGGTGTTAAGATAGGATTTATTGGTTGTGGCTTGATAATATTATTTTTACTAGTTCCATTTTATATGAAAAAAAGTAATGAAATAAAGATAGAGTAGAAAATTAAAGGAGTGATTATGTTTTTAGAAATATTAATATTTTTAGTAGGAATTGTAATGCTTATTATGGGTGCAAATGTTATGGTGGATAGTGCATCAACATTAGCACAAAAATTTAAAATACCGAATATAGTAATAGGTTTGACAATAGTATCAATGGGCGCAGCAATGCCGGAACTCATAGTTAGTTTGATGGCATCTTCAAAGAAAAATTCAGATATAGTATTTGGGAGTATAGTAGGAAGTAATATATTTAATATATTGGTAGTCCTAGGAATAACAGCAATAATACTACCGTTAGCAGTAAAGCGTAAAACTACATGGATTGAAATACCACTTTCGTTACTTTCAGCGGTTGCTATTTTAATAATGGCAAACCCAATGATAATAGATGGAGCTAATAAAAATGTAGTTACAAGAACAGATGGGCTAATAATGATAATGTTTTTTTGTGTATTCGTTGCATATATAATAGGGCTTGCATTGGAAGGAACACACGAAGAAGAAGTACCAACAAAGAATTATTCGAAAACAGTTTGTGGAATACTTATTGTTGTGGGGATAGGATTATTATCTCTAGGAGGAGACTTAATGCTAGAGTCAAGTACTAAAATAGCAGAGGGATTTGGAATATCTGAGAGAATAATTGCATTAACTATTATTTCTGCAGGAATTTCATTGCCAGAGTTAGCAATTTCAATAATAGCAGCAAAAAAGGGGAACGTTGATATAGCAGTAGGAAATGTAGTAGGATCTAATATATTTAAATCTTTTTTTATATTGGGAGCCTCAGTCTTAATAAATCCTGCAGTAGCTTCAAAAGGTATGAATATTGATCTATGGCTGAATGTATTTGCAAGTTCAATATTATTTATATTTATATTCACAGGTGGAGGAAGAAAAATACATAAATGGGAAGGGATATCAATGGTATTAATATATGCAGCTTATGTTGGATATTTAATATTGCACCCATAGTGTAAATTAATCAAAAAAAGCAGTGTCGAATATTATCGTACACTGCTTTTGTTATTATTTAATATATTTATTCAAAAAACTATTATTAGCATCTCCATTTAAGCTAAATAAGTATTCTTCTTTGATCTTCCCGTCAGACCATTTTGCTAATGTTAACATGAATCCTTTTTTCTTAGTAGTTGCACCAATTGCTGCACCTGCTGCTGTATCTGGAACTGTAGAACGTGTCTCTCCAATTACTGCTGTCCAATCGCCATCGGCAAGTTTAACAGGGTGAGAAACAACACCGTCACCTTCTTTAAGGAATTTAAAGTAAGATTGAGCATCATTACTATGTTTTGCTAAATCATTCGCACTCATAGTTCCTTCAACATGAACGTCACTTGCGTGAATATCGTCAAATACTTTAATATTTTTACCTGACCATCCAATAAAGTCTAGGGTATCAAATCTCTTAAGATTTCCTTCTCTAGTCTTCGTAGAAGCTTCAAATTTTTCAACTTTCTTTTTCAAACTCATATTTTGTGTGTAGACAGAAACTGTGGCTACCAACAACAACGCGATTATAATCGATTGTATTAACGTACTCTTTTTCATTTGTTACCTCCATAAATTTATATATATATAACTAAACATTTTTATATACAAATGTAGTCTATCGTTTATTTAATTTATTGTCAACTTTTTTGTGGAATCCTATTTCTCTAATCTCAGAATATTTCCCCAATGTGCTGGAACTTCTAATGATAATGTATTATTGCTGATCGATCCTTCTACATTTCCATTTAAAATGTCCACATACTTATTGTATTCACCATTCACAGGAATATCAATAATAACAGCCTTATCAGAAGAATTAATAGCAACAATAGTTGTTTCATTTTCAGATTTTCTTTCAAATACAAATTGTTCTTGCTTAACGACTAATTGTTTATATGTTCCATGTTTTAGTGATTCCAAATGGTGTCTTATGTTGATGAATCTTTTAATAACATTTTCTAGATCAAAATTATAATTTGAATTGTTGATATCAGGTGAAATATTTGGTCTTAATGCCCAATCATCAGAGCCACCTTTTGTCCCTTTAACAGCCCATTCACTTCCATAATAGACAGATGGGATACCAGGAACTGTAAACAATAGTAAATTCACAGTATACAGGTAATAGTCTTCTAAAACCGTTCTTGCTAGACGATTGACATCATGATTATCTGTAAAGTTATACAAGTAAATATCCTTGTAAATTCCTTTTTCAATGTTAAATTCTCTATCTAATGAAAATGCTATTTCAAACATATTCTTATCATTGTGACTAGAGAAAAGACCTTTGTAGCATTCATAGTTTGTTGTAGAATGTAATCTTTCGTTATTAGCCCAGTTGAAATAGTCTCCGTGTATAACTTCTCCTAAAAGCCAAAAATCTTCTTTTTTATGCTCACAAAAAGTTCTTAGACTTGCCATAAAATCAAAATCAAGGACATCTGCACAATCTAATCTAATTCCATCTATTTCAAATGTATCAATCCAAAAGTTTACAGCATTAAGTAAATGGTTTACAACGTCATTATTTTTAAGATTTAATTTTACTAAATCAAAATATCCACTCCAGCTCTCGTATGAAAATGAGTCACCATGAGGACTAGATTGAGAAAAATCAACATTCACAAACCAATCTTTATAAATAGAATTCTCTTTATTTTCTTGTAAATCTTTGAATGCAAAGAAGTCTCTTCCAACATGGTTGAAAACACCATCAACAATAACTTTGAGTCCTTTGTTGTGCAATTCTTTTATAAGTTCTCTAAATTCATCGTTAGATCCTAAACGAAAATCTATCGAAAATAAATCTGTAGTATCATATCCATGCGATCTTGATTGAAAAATAGGGCCTAAAAGCAGTGTGTTACAATTCATATCATTAATATGATTTATCCAGTTGTATATTTTATCAGTTCTATTTATTGCATGTGTTAAGTTGTTTTCAGCCTTCTCATCTACAAATGCTAATGGATAAAGGTGATAAATTATGGCATTGTTATACCATTTGTTTACTTGATTAATATTTTGCTTCATTGTTATTCCTCCATTTTTTATAGTTATCATATACCGATCGGTATATGAAGGTTTTAAATTAAACCACTACTTTTATAATAGTGGCTATTGCGTGATACTTAATGTATGTTACGAAAAAATTCCGTGCATAAATTGTTTAACTGCTTTTTCAGCTAAATCTGATGTCAGAGTAAGTTCTTGAGAATAACTTAAACTGATATAAGTGTTAATCATTCCAATAAATGTCCAAGCGTATTGTTTTTCATGTGTTTTCATATTACCATGAACAATAGAAATTTCATGAAACATTTTTTCAATAAGTTCATATTGTATACATGTAAAACCTTTTGAATTCTTATATGCTGATGAATCGGGAGCCATGTATTGAAGTGACAGTGACATTCTGTAGAAATCCTTATTCTGTTTAGAAAAAATGAAATAGTATTCAACTATTTTCATTAATACCGGGAACACATCGTCAAAATACGATTTAGGATTTGCAACATACTTAGTATTGATTTTTAGGCCATCATTAAATGTTGTAAAATAGCTCTTATAAATTTCTTTTAGAAGCCCTTCTTTACTTCCAAAATGATAATACAAAGTAGGTTTTGTAATTTTATTAGCATTCACTAATTCTTGAATCCCAACAGCATCGTACCCTTTTTCAGAAAAAAGCTTAACAGCATTTTTTAAAATTTTAGTTTTATTATCCATAAAGCTATTGTATACCTATCGGTATACAAAGTCAAGTATTTTTTTTGTTTACATCATAAAACCAAACTGATATACTTTTACATATATAAATTAGGAGGATACAAGTGATTATACTAGGAAGTCAATCAGAAGCAAGATTTAAGTTACTTTCGTCATGCAATACAGAAATTAAAGTCGTTGAAGCAAATATTGATGAAGAATACGATGAGAGCAAATCAGTTTATGAAAATGTTGTAAATATTGCAAAAGACAAGGCAGATCATATTATAAAAAATTATAATGATGTGTACGATATAAATAACAAAATATTAATATGTGCAGATACAGTGGTGTTGCATAATAGTAAAGTATTATTTAAGCCAAAGTCATATCAAGAAGCATTTGAAATGATAGAAAGCTATTCAAATACAAAAGTAGAAGTAGTTACTGGTGTGTATTTGAAATATCAAAGTGAAATCCATTCGTTTTACGATGTTTCGTATGTTGAATTTCCTTATATAGATAGAGGTATTATAGACTCATATCTTTCTGAGAATGATTTTTTGAAAATATCGGGTGGACTTGATATTGATACGATAAATAAGTACTTTGATTACAATATTATTGGATCTTACTCTAATATAATAGGACTTCCAATGGAAAAAATATCAGAAATATTGGCAGATATGGAGTAAAACAAAAAGCGAGGACTAAAACCCCTCGCTTTTATAATATTGATTTTAAAATAGATTGCATTTACTTTTCTTAGAAACGTTTCCTAAAATGTAAGAAAATAGATCTAAAAAACGAATGGGAGAGATGTGTATGAAAAAGAAAAGTTTTTTATTATCTTTAGTTGTTTTAATGTTATTGTTAGTATCTTGTTCAAAAACTGGAAGTTCAAAAGATTCGAGTAAAGGTGGTTCTGGAAAAGAAGAACAGATTCTTGCATGGTCGCCTGATGTTGCACCTCAAGAAAAAGAAGCAATATTAGCAAGTGTTAATTCATTTAATGAGAAAAACAAAGGTAAAGCTAAAGTAACTCTTGAGTTTATTCCGAGAGGTAATGGTTATGATTATGAGAATAAACTTAATACTGCAATTTCATCTGGTAAAGCACCTGATGTTATAGCTATTGATGGACCTACAACAGCTGCATACGCTAATTTAAACATATTAGCACCAATAGATGAATATGTAACTGCAGAAGAGAAAGCAATGTATGTTCCATCTATAATTCAACAAGGTTCATATAATAATAAATTATATGCTTTAGGAGCGATGGAATCAAGTGTTGTTCTATACTATAATAAAGATATGTTGAAAAAAGCAGGTATAGAAGAACCATCACAAGATATAAATAATGCTTGGACATGGGAAGATGTTTATCAAGCAGCAAAAAAATTAAATAAAGATGGAGTAAAAGGAATAAATCTTTCTTGGGATTTAGGAGAAGGTCAAATATACGGATTCGCACCTATAATATGGTCGAATGGAGGAGACTTATTAAATCCTGAAGGAACAAAAGCAGAAGGAGTATTAAATTCACCACAAAACATAGACGCTTTAAAATATCTTCAAAAATTTGCAACAGAAGGATTAATGTCTTTGCAAACTGCACCTGATGATTTTGGAAATGGTAAATCAGCAATGTATTTGATGGGTGTATGGGAAATAGCAAATCTTAAAAAGAACTTTCCAAAATTGAATTGGGGATTAACATACTATCCAGCAAGTCCAAAAACAAAAAAAGTAGTTTCACCATCTGGAAGTTGGGCTTGGGGAATTACAGCAACATCAAAACATAAAGAATTTGCTGCTGCTGTTGTAAAAGAGATAACAGGAAAAGAAGGATCAAAAAGATATAGTATGGCAAATAGCATGCCGCCATCTAGAATTGATGTTTTTGCAGAAATGAAAGAGTATGATTCATACCCATTTAATATTATAAAAGAGCAAGTTACAAAGTCAGCTCATCCAAGAAATGTTTCTGTATCATATCCAGTTTTATCTGCTGAATTTGCTAAAGCTACTCAAGATATTATGAAAGGTGCAGATATTAAAGAAGTTCTTGATAGATCAGCAAAGAAATTTGATCAAGAAGCTGAAAGAAATAAATAAGCCCCATATGATTCAAAAATATAGTAATAGTTTTTTCTAAAGAGGTGTAAAAGCCTCTTTAAATTATAACTTTAAAATTTAAGGAGGGTTTTAATTTATGAAATATAATAAAGATAGAGAAAAATCATTATTAGGTTTAATTTTTATATTTCCAGCTATTTTCCTAATATTTGTATTCTTAATATTACCAGGGTTAATGGCATTAATTTATAGTTTTTACAAGATTAATTTACTAAATCCATCAGTAAAAGAATTTATTGGGATTAAAAATTATCAACAAATACTAGCTGACCCATCATTTTATAAGGCGCTAGGTAATACATTTTACTTTGCATTAGTTGTGGTACCGTTACAGTGTTCGTTGGCACTTTTATTAGCTATACTAGTAAATAAGAAATTAAAAACATCGAAAATAGCAAGGATAGCATTTTTTAGTCCAGTTGTAACATCTATAGTAGTTATATCAATATTGTGGACATTTTTATATAATGTTGATTCTGGATTATTTAATGGAATATTAAGTTCATTGGGATTGCCAAAATCTAAGTTTTTAACTGGTGAAGGTAGCGCAATGAACTCTATAATTATAATGTCTGCATGGCAAGCAGCAGGATATCAAATGATGATATTTTTAGCTGGATTACAAGATATATCTCCAGATTTGTATGAGGCAGCAGAGCTAGACGGCGCTAATACAACTCAAAAGTTTTGGAATGTAACTATACCAGGATTAAGTAATGTAATACCTTTTGTAGTCTTGATAACAACAATACAGGCATTTAAATTATTTACACAGCCATTTGTAATGACACAAGGTGGACCAAATGAATCAACGACAACTATTGTATTTATGATATTCCAGCAAGGATTTCAATTTAGAAATGTAGGATATTCATCAGCAATAGCAGTTATTTTCTTTGTCCTAATATTATTTATATCAGTATTAATGAAGAAATATTTAATGAAAGATGAGGGGTAGTGATAGTATGAAAAAATATGATGTTAGCAAGATTATGTGGTTGGTTGTACAAATAGTTACTGCATTTTTATTTATAGTTCCTCTACTGTGGATGGTTGTATCATCTTTTAAAGTAGAATCTGAAATATTTAAGGATATGACGTCTATAAAATCTCTTTTTTTGTTAAATCCAACATTAGATAATTACAAGGAAATGTTTAGTAGGGTACCAATATTTCTGTATATAATGAATAGTTTTATATATATATCAATAATAGTTGTTGCTGGATTATTTGTAAATTCGCTTGCTGGCTACGCGTTAGCAAGATTGCAATTTCCTTTTAAAAAATGATATTAGCATTGATAATATCACTATATATTATACCGTTTGAAACAGTATTATTGCCACTTTTTCTAGTAATAAACAAACTAGGGTTAGTAAATACTAGAGAGGCATTGTATTTACCATTTATTGCAAATGTATTTAATATATTCTTATTTAGACAATTTTTTATGAATTTTCCAAGAGAAATTGAAGAAGCAGCTGAAATAGATGGAGCAAGTCCTTTTCAAATATTTTTAAGAATTATTTTGCCAAGTTCGAAGCCTATAATGGCAACATCTATAATATTAACTGTAGTTTCACATTGGGGCGATTTCACATGGCCATTAATAGCAACAAATGATGAAGGATTGAGAAATGTACAATTGGGAATACAATCATTCTTTACAGCTCCACCAGTACATTATGGGCCTATAATGGCAGCGTTAGTATTCACAACATTACCAATGATAATTATATTTTTGTTATTCCAAAAATACTATGTACAAGGAGTTACATCATCAGGTGTTAAAGGATAGAAAGGAAAGTTATGAAAGAAAATCACAGCAAGTCTAGAGCAGAAGAATATATATTGAAAAATAAGGATAAAATAAAAGATCTATATAGACCACAATATCATTTTGTAACTCAAGTAGGATGGCTTAATGACCCTAATGGTATGTGTTTTTATAGAGGGGAATATCATCTCTTTTATCAATATCATCCATATAGTGAAGAATGGGGACCAATGTACTGGGGACATGCGAAATCACAGAATTTATGTGATTGGATACATTTACCAGTAGCACTTGCACCTGACTCAGAGTACGATAAAAATGGATGTTTTTCTGGAACAGCATTAGTTGAAGATGATGAGATAAAGTTAATGTATACAGGTAATTTGATTGTAGATTTGGAAAATAAAAAATATAGACAAGTTCAAAACATAGCGGTATCTAAGGATGGTATTAATTTTAATAAATACGAACATAATCCTGTAATTGATACTGATGAAATACCAAAAGAAGCGAATATTTTTGATTTTAGAGATCCAAAAATTTTTAAAAATAATGATAAGTATTATGTTGTAATTGGCTCAAAGTCTAGTGATAATGAAGGCCAAGTATTATTTTATGAATCAGATGATACTAAAAAATGGAATTATTTAAGCAAATTTTCATTGCCTAATATGGGTGAGATGTGGGAATGTCCGGATCTTTTTGAAATAAATGGTAAGTTAGTTATGATCTTTTCTCTGATGAAAAAAGAATCTGAAAATTTTAAATTTCAAAATTTAAATCCTAATGTATATATAATAGGTGAGTTTAATTACGATACAGGAGAGTTTAAAGAAGAGTACATAGGAGAGCTTGATAGTGGATTTGATTTTTATGCTCCACAAGCATTAATTGATAGCAATGGCAGGGTAATAGTGATGGCGTGGGCCAACACGTGGGAAACAGAGCAAATACCTAAAAGAGAATCGCTCGGATGGAATGGAATTATGACAATTCCTAGAGAGGTTACTTTATCAAATAACAAATTGATGCTAACGCCTGTATCAGAACTAGATACCTATTTTAAAAAAGTATATAACGTAGGATATTTCGGAAATAAATAACCCGGTAAATGAATATATTAAGGATTTCAAAGGAAAAAAAGCAGGTCGTATAAAGTTTAAAATTTCAAATAGTGAAAAAGAAAATATAATTCATTTATGCACAAAGGAAGATAACAAAGTCTCAATACATTTAAGTAAAAGTAAACTTTTTATAGAGAAAAAATCTGAATTAGAACATTTGAAAAGAGAATTAGAGTTAACAGAAAACATGGATGAAATATTAGAATTTGATATTTTAATTGATAATAGTATAATAGAAATTTTCATAAATAATGGAGAGCTTTCATTTACGAGTAGACTATTCTTTGAATATAATTCAATAATTGACTTTGAAACAATAAATGGTATAATAAGTGATATAGAAATTTATTATAACTAGTTAATATTTATCTAGATGGATTCAATTAGTTGGAAAATGAGGGAAAATGCCTAATATAAAAGATGTTGCGAATAAAGCTAATGTCAGTATCTCTACTGTTTCAAGGGTAATAAATAATACATATGGTGTAAGTGAGAAAACTAAATTGAAAGTTATGGAGGCAGTTAAAAGTTTAAATTTTACGCCGAATGAAATAGCGCGTAATTTTCAACGTGGAGACACGAAAATAGTTGCAATAATAGTGCCATCTATAAATGATATGTTTTATTCAGAATTTTGTTACTATGCTGAAAAGCAACTTGATAGATTAGGTTATAGAACAATTATATGTAGCTCTATAAATTCCCCTAGAAGAGAAATAGAATATTTAAAAATGATGGAACAAAATAAAGTATCTGGTATAATTGCAATAACATATAATGATATTGATGATTATGTGAAATCGGATACACCAATAGTGTCATTGGATAGACATTTTAAAAACTTAAAAGGCTATATTTGCTCCGACAATTATGAAGGTGGAATATTGGCAGTTCAGAAGTTAGTTGAAAAAGGTAGCAAAAAAATAGCATATGTTGGTACTGAAACAAAGGTTGAGTCTGAAACTAAAAAAAGAAAAAAAGGATTTATTGATGAAGCAGTAAAACTAAAGGTAGATCATAAAATATTTTTAGGTTCTGATGAGAAACAGAAGAGCAATCTATTTAACATAGTATTAAATAATTTTGATGGATTAGATGGAGTATTTGTTGAGAATGACTTGATAGCATTAGAATTTATAGATTATGCAACTAGATTTGGATATAAAATACCAGAAGATATAAATGTTATTGGATTCGATGGCATACAAAAAAATAATTTATTTAAGCCAAGACTTAGTACGATTGTTCAGCCAATAGCTAAATTAGGTGAAGAAGCAGTAAATATGCTTATGGAAAGACTTTCTGGCGAGCAAGAGATTAAGAAATTAATTTTACCAGTATCATATTTTGATGGAGATACAACAAGAAAAATATAAAAAAACCTTCTATTTGAAGGTTTTTTTGTTACGATAATCTATTTCTGAAATCCTCATATTTGAAACTTCTAATTACTTTTACACCATCTTTTTCTGTATAAACAGCAATTGATGGTAAGTTTATTCCATTGAATGTGTTGTTCTTAACCATGCTATAATGAGCCATATCTGTAAAGATCAGCTTATCTCCTATATTTATTGGATTATCAAACGAATAATCGCCAATAACATCCCCAGCTAGACACGTAGGACCACCTAATTTGTATGTATATGCTTTTTCATTAGGTATTCCTGAGTTAATAATGAAAGGTCTATAAGGCATTTCTATAACATCAGGCATATGACATGCAGCAGATGTATCAACTAATAAAATATCCATTTCGTTGTAAATTGTGTCAAGAACTTCTGTTACTAGAAACCCTGTGTTTAAAGCAACAGCTTCACCTGGTTCAAGATAGACTTCAACATTGTATTTGTTTTTTATGTGATTAATACAGTTTATAAGTTTTTCTACATCGTAATCATCTCTTGTAATATGATGTCCACCACCAAAATTAACCCATTTCATGCCATGTAGATATTGTCCAAATTTCTCTTCAAACGCAACTAATGTTGCTTCCAAAGCATCAGAATTTTGTTCACAAAGAGCATGAAAGTGAAGACCGTCAATACCATCAAGTTCATCTTCTTTGAAATTGACTCTTGTTACTCCAAATCTAGAAAATTTCCCAGTTGGATTGTATATTTCTGTCTCTACAGAAGAGTATTCTGGATTAACTCTAAGTCCACAACTAATAGTTCTTTCGTGTGATTTTACAATGTTTTTGTATTTACTCCATTGATTAAATGAATTGAATACAATATGATCAACCATGCTTAAAATCTCATCAATTTCATCTTCTCTGTATGAAGGATTGAAGATGTGAGTTTCATTTCCCATTTCTTCAAACCCTAACCTTGCTTCGTATAAAGAACTTGCAGTTGTTCCATTTAAATATTTTTTGATTAAAGGATAGAAATAAAACATAGAGAACCCTTTTTGTGCGAGTAAAATTCTACATCCAGTTTTATCAATAATACTTTTTAATTTTTCTAAGTTTTTAATTAGTAGTCTCTCATCAACAATATAAGAAGGTGTTGGAAGACTACTGATATCTATATCAAAATCCATTTTTTCTCATTTCTCCATTCTTTGTAAAATATTTCGTATTAGTTTATAGTAATTAGTCAACTAATGTAGGGTTGAAGTCTTCTTGCCAAGGGAGACCGTATTTGTTTAATGCATCCATGAATTTATCAGGATCCATTTCTTCTACATTATGAACACCTGGTTTTTTCCATTCACCTGTTAGCACCAATGCAGCACCAATCATTGCAGGGACACCAGTAGTATAAGAAATTGCTTGTGAACTTACTTCTTTGTAACATTCTTCATGATCTGACACATTAAATATGTAGTAAGTCTTATCTACACCGTCTTTTTTACCTCTAAAAATATTACCTATGTTAGTTTTTCCTTTTGTTCTAGGACCAAGTGATGCAGGATCCGGAAGAACAGCTTTTAGGAATTGTAATGGTACAATTTGTTTTCCTTCAAATTCAATAGGTTCAATAGATGTCATTCCAACATTTTCTAATACTTTTAAATGTGTTAAGTAGCTTTGACCAAATGTCATAAAGAATCTTATTCTTTTAATTCCTTTTATGTTTAATGCAAGAGATTCTAACTCTTCGTGGTGCAATAAATACATGTCTTTTTCTCCGATATAAGGAAAGTCGTACGTTTTTTTGATTTCCATTGGGTGAGTCTCAATCCATTGCCCATTTTCCCAGTAGCTACCATTTGCCGTAACTTCACGTATATTAATTTCAGGATTAAAGTTAGTTGCGAATGGGTAACCGTGATCTCCAGCGTTTGCATCTAATATGTCTATGTAGTTGATCTCATCAAAATAATGTTTTTGTGCATATGCAGAGAATACACCTGTAACTCCTGGATCAAATCCGCATCCTAATATAGCTGTAACACCAGCTTTTTCAAATTTTTCTTTGTACGCCCATTGCCATTTGTACTCAAATTTTGCAGTATCTAAAGGTTCGTAATTTGCAGTATCTAGATAATCTGTTTTAGTTTCAAGACAAGCATCCATTATTGTTAAATCTTGATATGGTAATGCAACATTTATTACGATATCGGGTTTATATTCGTTGATTAATGCAACGATTTCTTGTACGTTGTCTGCATCTAATTTTGCTGTAGTAATATCAATTCTCCCAGCATATATACTTTTCTCAATAGTTTCTTTTATAGCATCACATTTTGATTTTGTTCTACTTGCGATCATAATTGAATCGAAAACCTCTGAATTTTGTGCGCATTTGTGGCACACAACACTTGAAACTCCACCTGCTCCTATAACTAAAGCTTTTGCCATTTTTAAAACCTCCTAAAAATCTTATAATTTGTATTTTATATATTTGAGTAACTCAATTATTTATTTAAAAATAAGAGTATTTCTCTAAGTAATTTACACGCTAATGCAGTTGATTGACCAGATTGGTCGTATATAGGGGATAGCTCATTCATATCTAATCCTACAATATTTAATACTGATAATTTACGAATAGCATTATGTAACTCAACAAACGTAACACCACCTGATTCAGGGGTACCTGTTCCTGGGAATTCTGATGGATCAAGAACATCAAGATCCAAAGTGAAATAAACCGGTTTTCCTTTTAATTTCTCGATTATTTCATCAAGACCATCAAAGTTAAATCTTGTTGTATGAACATGTTCTTTTGCCCATTCAAATTCAACTTTCTCACCACTTCTTATTCCAAATTGAAAAATTTTATTATCTCCAACGATATCCCAACATCTTCTAATAACAGAAGCATGTGAATATACTTGACCTAAGTAATCTTCTCTTAGATCAGTGTGTGCATCAAATTGCACTATATGTAAATCTGGATATTTCTTTGCAACGGCACGTACAGCACCTAATGTTACAGAGTGTTCGCCACCAATCATGAATGGTACTTTACTATCAGAAAGGACTTTGCCAACATAAGTTTCAATATCATTCAGAGCACTATTAGAGTCACCAAATGATAGTTCCAAGTCACCACCATCAAATACACTCAAATCTTCCAGATCTTTATCTTGATAAGGGCTAAATGTTTCTATCCCAAAGCTTTCGTTTCTCATTACAGCACTGGCAAATCTTGTTCCAGGCCTAAATGATGTAGTGCTATCAAATGGAGCACCAAATACAACAATGTTACTTTCATCATATTCGTTGTCACAACCAATGAATGTATGAATATTTCTATTTTTCATTAATTAACTCCTTTACGTAGTTTGGTAATGCAAATGAACCTTTATGCAATTCTGTATTATAATATTTTGTTTTGATTCCTAATTTATTCCATTCATCAGCTTTCAGATCTTGAACCGGATTATATTTCTTAGAAGCAAATCCAAATAACCAATGTCCCGAAGGATATGTAGGAATATGTAATTGATAAACTTTAGCAATTGGAAATGTAGAATTTAACTGCTTATGTGCACGAGCAGTAGCTTCTGCATCTGCTTGATAATAAGGACTTTCATGTTGATTAACAAGAATTCCATCATCTTTCAGAGCTTTGTAACAATTTCCATAAAATTCTCTAGTAAATAAATCTTCACCTGGTCCAAAAGGATCAGTTGAGTCAACAATTACAATATCGTATTCATTTGATTTAGATCTTACAAATTTAAGACCGTCTTCAAAATATAGATTAACTCTAGGATCGTCTAGCTTTGATGCAGTCAATGGTAAAAACTCACGACAAACATCGACAACCATTTTATCAATCTCAACCATATCAATCTGCTCAATACTATCATATTGAACAAGCTCTCTAATTGTTCCACCGTCTCCAGCACCTATAACTAATATTTTTTTTGCATCTCTTTTGACAGCCATAGGAACATGGACAATCATTTCATGATAAATAAATTCATCTTTTTCTGTTAACATCATAAACCCGTCAAGTGTAAGAAATTTACCGAATTCTGGTGAATCAAATACATCGATACTTTGAAATTCACTTTTCTTACTAACTAGTTGTTTATTTACTTTTATTGAAAATCGAACATTTTTAGTATGTTCTTCTGTATACCATAATTCCATTATTCATCCTCCTCCAAAACAGGGTTGTACGGGATACTGTTAGGATTATCATCGATTACATTTATGAATTCGACTTTCATATCCTCAGTTCCTGTTAATAAACAACCTTTTTCTTTCGCATACATAATGTATGATATGATTTCCTCTGTTATCTTTTCTCCAGGTGCAAGAATCGGGATTCCAGGGGGATATGCCATAACAAACTCTCCACTTATTTTCCCAGCACTTTCTATAATAGGTATGTACTGTTTATTTGAAAAGAAAGCTTTTTGAGGTGGCATAACAACAATCGGATCAATGTATTCATGATCAAACATTCCTGCAGAATCTTTTGAATAGAGTCTTTTTATCTCCGCAAGCGACGATATTAGACGTTCTATTTCAAGTCCTCTATCACCTGCTGAGATAATTGCTAATATATTACCTAAATCTCCAAATTCGATTTGAATATTGTATTCGTCTCTTAATATATCGTATACTTCGATACCAGCAAGACCTATATCTTTAGTGAATACAGATAATTTTGTAGAATCAAAGTCACAAACCATATCATTATCGATGAGTTCACGACCATAGGCATAGAAACCGCCTAATTTATTTATTTCAGTTCTTGCATATTCAGCAAAATCAATAGTTTTTTTAAATAATGCTTTTCCATTAATACTTAAATTCTTTCTTGCTGCATCAAGAGAAGTTAATAGTAAATATGAAGAGCTAGTTGTTTGTGTTAAATTTATTATTTGTCTAACATAATCTGCATTTATTCGTTCGCCACTTAGTAGAATGGAACTTTGAGTTAATGAGCCACCTGTTTTGTGCATACTAATTGCTGCCATATCCGCACCTGCTGCCATAGCAGAGATTGGCATGTTATCACCAAAGTAAAAATGTGCGCCATGTGCTTCATCAACAAGAACAAGCATATTATTCTCGTGAGCAAGCTTAACAATTGATTTCAAATCAGAACAAATTCCATAATATGTAGGATTATTTACTAGTATTGCTTTCGCGTCTGGATTTTCTTTTATTGCCTTTTTCACATCTGAAACAGACATACCAAGAGAAATACCAAGCTTTTTATTTAGTCCTGGATTAATGTAAACAGGTGTTGCCCCACAAATGACAAGAGCATTAATTGCACTTCTGTGTACATTTCTAGGCATTATAAGTTTATCTCCAGCTTTACACGTCGACATAATCATTGCTTGAACAGATCCAGTAGTACCACTAACCATAAAGTATGCTTCCTTAGCACCAAACGCCTTAGCGGCAATATCTTGAGCTTCTCTAATAACAGAAGTAGGATGGCATAAATTATCAAGTGGTTTCATAGAATTAACGTCCATTTTCATGGCTTCTTCGCCAATAAAATCTCTAAATTCTTTATTTCCACGGCCACCTTTATGACCAGGGACATCAAATCTAACAACTCTATTATTTAGATGCTTTCTTAGTGCATCAACAAGAACAGTTTTTTGTTGTGTATCCATTAACACCATCCTTTTCTATATTTTAGTATATGTTCATTCCACTATATATTTCTATCATCTCTTTACGAAGTCTATTAGTTATCTCAAGCCGTTCTTGAGGAGCTATTTCATAGACATCTTGATTAAATAAGTAATTTTGTAATTTAATATCTTTTATTAACATTTTAGTGTGAAAGATGTTTGATTGATAAACATTAACATCAATCGCATCATAAATTCTAAGTTTATCTTTTTCAATATAATCTTGAATAGAAGTAATGTTATGATCAGAAAAGAATTTCTTCCCTGATAAATCTCGTGTGAAACCTCTAATTCTATAATCCATAGTAATGATATCAGAATCAAAACTGTCTATAAGGTAATTAAGCGTATTAAGAGGTGAAATCTCACCACATGTTGAAACATCAATATCTACACGAAAAGTAGAGATTGAGTTGTCTGGATGATACTCAGGAAACGTATGAACAGTAACATGACTCTTATCAAGGTGAGCGTGTACAGTTCGATGTTCGTGTGCAGTTTCGCCTTCAGAATCCAAATCACCACTAAAAAAAGGTTTCCCTTTATTACATGAGGAATCAACAAAATTAAGATCTATTCTTTCTTCAGCAATTAATACATTAACAGATGCACCTTGTGGCTCGTAATCCTGCTTTGAAATATTAAGAACTTGAGCACCAATCATATCAGTTACTTTTAATAATATTTTTGTTAAACGCTCCGAATTGTAGTGCTCATCAATGTATGCAATATAATCTTTTTGTTCTCTTTCTGTCTTAGCATAACAAATATCATAAATATTAAAACTAAGAGTTTTGGTAAGATTATTAAATCCGTATAATTTTAGTTTTGATTCCAACTTGCTCATCACTTCCTTTTCACAGTTTGTACCAATTTTAGTATTTGTAATTTTTGTCAAAAAACGATATAAAAATAACACTAATACTAAACTTGATTTTTTGTTATATTAAACTTTATGGTGAATTATAACATTTATAGTCTACTTTTACAATAACTTTTTTAAAATAAAACTAGCTATTCAAATATAAAACGTATCTGTGGTATAATGTAAATAAAATATATAGAGATAGGCAGATTGATATGAAAAAATGGTATAAATTAGATGCATTTGCAAAGACATATTCTTCAATCATGAGTGAAGGAAGAACAACATGCTTTCGATTATCAATTTTATTGAGAGAAGAAGTAGATAAGAGCATTTTAATAGAGGCATCGCAAGTATTGAAAGACCAATACGATTTTTTTAATTCGGAATTGAAAAAAGGAATTTTTTGGAATTATCTTCAACATAAGGATAGTGATTTTACTGTTATCGAAGAAAAGACGTATCCGTGTACAGATATAAGAAGAAAAGAGCCATTAAGAATTATCTATTATAAAAATAAAATATCTATTGAGATAGCGCATTTCTTGACTGATGGAACAGGTGCCGCAGAATTCCTTAAAGATTTAGCAAAAGTCTACATTGACTTGAAGTACGATGATGAGAAGTTACTAGAACTTAAGAGAAATAGAGACTTGATAGTTTCTAAAGAAGATAAATATATAGACTTATATAGTAAATATTTGAAAAAAGTAAGTAGAGAAACAACTGTTAAGAAAGCATTTCATTTCCCATATAAGAGATCGGAACGAGGACATTACTATGTTACAACGGGAGAAATGTATATAGAAGATGTGAAGAGGGAAGCTAAAGTTTACAATACGACAATAGGAAAATACATGTTGGCAACATATTTTAAAGTTATACTAGACACGTATGAGAACATGAAAGATCAAGTTGTAATAGGTGTTCCTGTAGATTTACGTAACATTTATAAGGAGAAAACGTATAGAAATTTCTTTATAAACATAACACCAAGTATTGATCCAACGTTAGGAGCATATTCATTAGAAGAAATTATAAAATATTTGGATAGTTATTTTGAATTGAAGATAACAAAGAAAGAATTTTTCAAAAGTATATATAAAGCAATGAATCCTGTAAGTAATAGAATAGTAAAGATAGTTCCATATTTTATAAAAAAAATGTTATTTCCATTTATATTTGACTATTACGGGGAACGTGGATACACAACGGGATTCTCTAATTTAGGAATATTTGATATAGATGGTTACGAGCAGCATTTTCAGGGGTTAAGATTTGTCCCACCACCAAGTAAAAGATGTAAGATAAAAGTGGGAATTGTAAGTGATAAGGATAAATTGTATTTTACGTTTGGAAATTTGACAAATAACTATGAATTAGAGAAGAACTATTTTAGATATTTAAAAAGACATGGAATTACATCAAAAATCATAACAAATTATGAGAGAGGTTAGGATGACATATGTATTGCATAAAATGTGGAGTTGAATTAGAAGACGGGATAGAAAAATGCCCTCTTTGTGGAACAAAAGTTCCTGTAATCGAAGCACAAAGCAACGAACAAATAGGTACGAAAGAGTACCCTACAATAAAGATTAATCTGTATGAAATAAAGATAAAAAAGATAAAGAAATCAATTTTCTTAACATTTCTAACGATATGTATGATAACAATATTTGAAATATATCTTCAAAATGTTGTTATGTATGGTGAAATGAGATGGGGATATTATGCTATTCCGTCAGTAATTCTATTTTTATTAAGTATATTCGTGTTTTTGGATGATTATTCATTCAGGCAAAATTTATTACTATTATTTTTAGGAATATCGGCATATTTGGCATTTCTTGATTTCCATGATGGTAAATTTACATGGAGCTTGAGAACAGGAATACCAATTGTACTTACGCTATATGTCTTAGGATTAATATTCTCATGGATAATGAGTAAACATAAATCAGACAAAATAAAAACATTGAATTACTTCTTAATATTAGTGGGTGTTTTCTTATTAATATTGGAATTGATAGTGAGACATAGATTGTCATGGTCTTTATGGGCCTCAATTCCTCTTTTCATACTTGGTATAATGTTGAAATATATTTACAAGTCATATAAAGAGGAATTTACAAAAAGGCTTCACTTATAAAGAAGGAATTAAAGGAACTCTAGTAGATACTGCATGAAGTGCAATATTATGAATCATTACATCAACAGTTGTAGTACAATCTGTAAGTATAGAAACATCATATTTTTCAGCAGATTTAGATATTGCTGTATGTGTAACACAATTTTGAGTCATCATACCGCAAATCAATAATTCAGTTACATTCATGCTTGATAGTGTTTCTTCTAATGTAGTGTTCACGAAACTATCAGCATATTCTTTCACAACAATTGGTGCATTTGGTGCTAATTCTAGTATTCTAGGATGAATGTTGACACCTTCTGTTCCTTTGTTGAAAAATGGTGCGATACCTAGCTCACTATTTGCAACATGCTGTATGTGAATAATTGGAATATTTTGCGCATTTGCTTTGTTTATTGCATTTTCAATGTTATTAAGTGTTTCTTCTGTATTCCAAAGGGAAAATGCACCTCCTGGGAAATAGTCATTTTGTAAATCAATTAATAATAGTGCTTTGCTCATTGTAAAACCTCCTACGAAATAATATAGTATTTTAACTATATATAATGATATCACTTTAAAATATATAAATGAATTGTGAGTTGTGCTTATTTATCCTAAATAAGTTACAAGTTGAAAGGAAAGAAAAATGGATAAAATAAATGAAAAAATAATAGCGTTACTAAAGAAGAATAGTAGAATTAGTTGGCAGAAAATCGGAAAAGAACTATATATTACTGGACAAGCTGTCTCTGCACGTGTGCAAAAGATGGAGGATGAAGGTGTAATTAGCGGATACACTATAAAACAAGATAATATTGAGCGGCATTTTATTACTGTATTTATGGAAAACAATAATTTCAGTCAATTTGAGAAATTCATAAAAAATCAAGAATGTATAGAAGAAGCATATAAAGTTACTGGTGAAGGGTGTTATCAACTAGTATTCACATCTATGGGAAATTCAAAGCTAGAGAATTTCTTAAATGATTTACTTGTTTATGGAAGGTACAAAGTGCTAAGTTCAGTTAGATGTGTGAAGTAAAGGGGAAATCAATCGTGATTATTATTATGGTTGATTTTTTTGTATGCAGGATACAGTTTAGGTGCTGAATCTATTTGGGAGAAAGTGTTATTTTACAGTATTTAAGAGGAGATATAAGATCTAAGTTTAGTTAGATATGTGAAGTAAAGGAAGCAAGAAAATGGAAATATTCAGCAATAATTTAAATGTTGACTTTAATGATTATAATATCAAGAAAGGAGGGACTTGTGAATATATCTTTTAAGGAAAAATTTAGATTGGGGGAAAAAATAAAAATACAAAGGTTGAATGATAAAAAATCATTAAGGAAATTAGCATCTGAGTGTGAAATGAGCTATGCAACGTTATACGATATTGAAAACGGTAATGGTTTTCCAACTGAAAAAGTGCTCATTAGTTTAGTTAAAAATTTAAATTTCAAGGACAAGACAGAAATATATAATTTATATGCAGAGATTAAAGAATCTGCCCCTCCTGATATCATAGATTTTCTTGTAAAAAATAAAGATGTTGTTGATGCGGTTAGAAAAATAATAGAAGAAAAGGAGAGATGTAATCATGGATATTAAAGAACAAGCAAATTTCATTTGGAGTATAGCAGATCTATTGCGTGGCAACTTTAAACAAAGTGAGTATGGAAAGGTGATTCTGCCATTTACAGTGCTTAGGCGATTTGATTGTGTTTTGGCTCCTTCAAAAGAAGAGATTTTAGAAAGGAATAAATCTTTAGCAGTAAGTAACAAAGCTCCGATTTTTAAAAAGTACACGGGGCATGATTATTATAATGTTAGTAAATTTGATTTTGAGAAACTGATTGATGATAGCAACAACATTGATACAAATCTTAAAGACTATATAAATGGTTTTTCTGATGATGTAAAAGAAATACTTGATAATTTTGAGATTGCAACGATAATAGAGAAGTTAAAAAAAGCTGGGCTGCTTTACCTTGTAGTACAGAAATTTTCAGAGATAAACTTAGGTGCTGATACTATTGATAACCTTGAAATGGGATATATGTTTGAAGAATTAATTCGTAAGTTTTCAGAGCAATCAAACGAAACTGCAGGGGAACACTTTACGCCAAGGGAAGTGATTGAACTCATGGTGGAGGTGTTATTAGATACTGACCTAGATGAAATTACAACTACAGATGGAAAAGTAATTACAATTTTGGATCCGGCATGTGGTACTGGTGGGATGCTTTCTATTGCGCAAAATAAGATTAGAGCATTGAATAGTAGAACAACAGTTGTACCATTTGGGCAGGAGTTAAACCCTGAAACATATGCTACCTGCAAATCTGACATGATTCTTAAGAACAATACAAATAGTAAAATTGTTTTTGGAAACAGTTTTAGTGAGGATGGTTTTAGAGAACAGAAATTTGATTATATACTGTCAAACCCTCCATTTGGAGTGGAATGGAAAAAAGTAAAAAATTTCATTGAAAATGAATCAAAACACAAAGGTTATGATGGGAGATTTGGTGCCGGAACTCCTCGTATTTCAGATGGATCCTTATTATTTCTACAACACATGATTTCTAAAATGCAGCCAATTGAAAAGGGTGGAAGTCGCATTGGTATTGTTTTCAATGGTTCACCTCTTTTCTCAGGAGATGCAGGCAGTGGGGAAAGTGAAATTAGAAAATGGATTATTGAAAAAGATTTATTAGAGGCAGTTATTGGGTTACCTGATCAATTGTTTTACAATACTGGAATATCTACATATGTATGGATTTTAACAAATAGAAAAACTGACCGTAGAAAAGGAAAAATCCGCTTAATAAATGGAACTTCATTCTTTGGAAAAATGCGAAAATCACTTGGAAATAAACGTAATGAAATAACTGAAAGTGATCGTAAAGAAATTGTAAGGCTTTACAGTACATATGAACATGATGAAAATTATATAGATTTTGATAATGATGACTTTGGATATAGAAAAATTACAATTGAACGTCCACTCTACGATGAGAATAGAGAAGTTGTTGTAGAAAAGGGAAATCCGAAGCCAAATTCTAAATTGCGTGATACAGAAACTGTTCCTTTCAAAGAAGATATTCATGAATATTTCAAACGTGAAGTACTACCTCATGTACCTGATGCTTGGATTGATGAAAAGAAAACAAAAATTGGATATGAAATACCTTTTACTAGACATTTCTATAAGTTTACTCCACTAAGAGAATCCTCTGTTATATTAGATGAAATTAAGCAACTTGAAGAAAAAATTCAAAAATCATTGAATGAATTGTTTAAGGGTTAGGTGAAAACATGAAAAAAAATGAGAATAATGAAATACCTTGGATAAAAAAAATGGGCAAAAATGATGCTAAGACTAGACTTAAATATGTGAGTACTATATATACTGGGAATAGTATGAATGAAGAATCAAAGAAAAATAATTCAAATAACAAGTGTGGAATAAATT
>ERZ1023652.46-NODE-46-length-29122-cov-7.092602_pt1 | contig 29122 bp, 24 predicted proteins | sample MGYA00520879_ERZ1023652 | MGnify/ENA primary metagenome ERZ1023652 (study PRJEB33180, sample SAMEA4044469) | wastewater metagenome | place: Denmark | collected 2016-04-02 | study: EMG produced TPA metagenomics assembly of the PRJEB13832 data set (Local surveillance...
GTATAAAAAGTTGCCGTTTAAGCGGCCGTATCAAGGGGCATGAAAGTCAATTTTGTGAAATATTGACGACGAATTCACAAAATTGTTTCAGTGTGTGTCTAGGTGTATGATAGGTATAACGAAAGGTTGCAATCGTTTCGTATACCCATTTGTTTTTTGAGCACTGTCCCTTCGGATTTGTCATTCAGAGGAATGGAGTGTTGAAAATGACCAGAAAAAAAGATCAGAGAATGGTCCAAAGCAAGTTCATCTGCCAAGAATGCGGAGCGCAGATGGTGCTTTACCGCAAAAGAGCAGAGCAGCGTAAATTGGGGCACGTCAAACATATGTATTGCCCGAGTTGCAAGGAAACAAAGGCCTTCACGGAAATCAAGGATTGGGACCGGAATGTTGTTTTTTGGGAAGATTATCAAAATGCGCTATTGACCGAAGCGGAAACGGACGAACTCTGGGATTCACTCTGGACGCGCAGTTCCGAATCATTGTTACATGGTTGAAAGGGAGGCGGACAATAATGGATGAAGACAATATTTTTGAGAGTCATGAATTTGAGGCAAAAGCTGATTTTGAAATGGACTGGGAAGACTTGTTGGAAGAACTGAGCGATTATGAAATACCTGAAGAGAGATTGAGTGAATTGGCTGCTCAGGATGGTGGCTTTCCGTTCCTGGAACTGCATTTCCAAGAACTGCGCTATCTGAATTTGATGGATGAACAGCTCTATGTCGGAGAAAACGAATCTGCAGAATTCTACACAAGCATGGCGAACACATACGGCACCAGGGTAATCGATGGGATCGAATATGCCCTCATGGATGACTTCGCCTATCATTATTTTCATGAAATGATGACGGTTGAAGCGGTGGACCGCCAAGGCAGGCAGTTCGTCATGGTCTACGGCATGCCCGATAACTGGGAGGAAATTGAGAAACAGGTAGAGGAAAAGGTCTGGGATCCCAGTGAGGAGGATGAAGTGGCGGCAGCTGATGGAACCGAGACGTGGGAACACCCGGATATGGTCATCAGCATGATCGATTTCCGCAACGAAATCATCAATCGGGCAGCGCTTGAGTTGCGAAAAAATGGCTTCCCATTGGACCTGAATTTCCAGTCCAAACGGATGTTCATGGACGATGTGCTCATATCGAGGGCGATCACACTTCAGATGCCGGGCATAATCGCGGCTTTTGAAAAGATCTCCGCAAACTTCAGTGATGTCGACCACATTGGGTTTTCGATGGATGAGAAAAGGATCCGCATTTTTTACGCCGACACGGACGAAACAATCGACCATATGCTTTCGGCTTGCGGAAAGATAGCGCACGGATCGGCAAAAAAGACCGGAATCGGTGAGGTTTTTTATGATACTTTCTTGGATCGGGTCGAACGCGCATTGTTCGAACTGATCTTCCTTGTCAACAAACCGACAGATGAGTTGGCTTTCGTGAGTGGGGTCGCGAGGCAACGATTGGATGCTATCCGGGCAGGTGAACTGGAGTTGGGGGAACTGACCTTGGACCAGGTCAACCGGTTGATGCTCAGCTTTCCGGAACTGTTGAATTTGGAATGGCTGTTCGTTTAAGAAAGTGAGGTTGTTAACGCTCAATCAATCCCCTTAGAGCTTCGTCGTATTCAGCCATGGATTCAATCACACATGCTAAAAATGTTTCCGAATCATTCGTTTTCTGATTTTGTTGTCGGGAAAGAAGGGTGCTTCGCGCATCTGATGAGAGTCGAATGATCCTGGCGGATGCTCTTTTGGCTGAGAACCGATTTATCTTTTTCATACTGTTCACGCCTTTCGAAGAAATGGGTTTTAGTTATTCTTAGCTTATCAGAAGAACCTCACGATTGTATCAATATTTTTCGTTTTCACCAGAAAAACGCTTGTAAATCTGCCGTTATAATGGTACATTCTCATTATAATCTAATGTTCAGAAGAGAGAAGGGAATCAGCATGAATTATGTATTTATTTCACCCCATTTTCCCAGTAATTTCAAGAATTTCGCGGTCGGTCTGAAGAAGGCGGGCGTGCATGTTTTCGGGATCGCCAGCGAACCGTACGAGTTGTTGGATACGGACTTGCGCGAGAGTTTGACCGAGTATTTCCGCGTCAATGATATGGAAAATTATGATGAAATGCTGCGCGCGGTGGCTTACTTGACGTACAAGCACGGCAAAATGGACCGTATCGAATCGCACAATGAATACTGGTTGGCGCAGGATGCGCGTCTGCGCACCGATTTCAACGTGTTCGGCTTCAAAAATGAGGATATGGCCTTCGTAAAACTGAAGTCCGCCATGAAAGAAAAATTCAAGGAAGTCGGTATCCGGGTGGCACGCGGGCGTGTCATCGGCGACTATCAAGATGCCCTTGGGTTATGCCACGAATACGGATTTCCGGTCTGCATCAAGCCGGATTCCGGTGTCGGTGCGGCGGATACACACAAAATCCGATCCGAAGAGGAACTCGGGCACTTTTTCCACGTGAAGAACCCTTATGAATCCTACATTCTCGAGGAATTCATCGACGGAAAGATCGTCACGTATGATGGCTTGACCGATGCAAACGGGAATATCCTTTTCGATGCTACTCTGGTGTACGAAAAAGCCGTGTTGGAAATCGTCGAAAAAAATGCGGATATGTTCTACTATGTCGACCGCAATATGCCGGATGATTTGCGTGAAATCGGCACCAAGCTCGTGCAGGCTTTCAATGTCCGCGAGCGTTTCTTCCATTTTGAGTTTTTCCGGTTACCTGACGGCAGCCTGGTTGCCTTGGAAGCCAACCTGCGTCCGCCTGGCGGGCATACGATGGACATGTGGAACTGGGCGAATGACGCCGATCTCTATGCCGCTTATGGCGAACTGGTCGCGACCGGAAATTTCACGGCGCAGATGCATTTTCCTTATTACTGCTGCTACGTCAGCCGCAAGGGCGTCCATCCTTACCGCTTCACACATGAGGAAGTGATGGCCCGTTACGGTGGCAACGTGGTCCTGTTTGAAGAAATGCCGGGGATTTTTGCGGCTATTATGGGGGATTTCGGCTACGTGATCCGTGCGGCAGAATATCAAGAACTGATGGACATCATCCACATGATTTCCGTAACCGAATAGACTGGGGGAAAAAAGATGCACGTAGAATATTCATCACAATGGAGCGGCCATTTGAACCGCGAAATGCGTTTCAATCGCTATGGACATGCCGGGAAACCGATCATCGTCTTCCCATCGTCTGGCGGCAGTTACAACGAATATGCGGACTTCGGCATGATCGAAGCCTGCCAGTGGTTCATCGACCAAGGCTTGGTGCAGTTTTATACGCCGGACAGCGTCGACAACGAATCCTGGCTGTGCGAATGGAAAAGTCCGTACGACCGCGCCCACATGCACGAACGCTATGACCGCTACATCATCGAGGAACTGGTGCCGCACATCAAGCATCAGACGAACCATCAGGGACCGATGATTGCGACCGGCTGCAGCATGGGCGGCTACCACAGCCTGAACTTTTACCTGCGCCATCCGGATGCTTTTGATACCGTCATTGCACTGAGCGGTTTGTATGACGTGCGTTATTTCTTTGGGGATTACCACGACCGCAACGTCTATGAAAATTCGCCGATTGACTACCTGTGGAATCTGAACGACGGCTGGTTCCTGGACAAATACCGTTCCGGCAACATCATTGTCGCCACCGGCCAAGGTAACTGGGAAGAAGTCAGCATCAAAGACACGAAGAAAATCGAAGAAGCCCTGCGCTTCAAGAACATCCCCGCCTGGATCGACTTCTGGGGCGAGAACGTTCACCACGACTGGGAATGGTGGCGCGTCCAGATGCCGTATTTCCTGGGCAAACTGAACGAGCAAGGCAAATTGAATTGATGAAAAATCTGTCCTTCCGGCATTTTACCGGGAGGACTTTTTGTTGCGTGACGATGGATGTTGTGGGGGGCGGGCCGTCCGTCTTTTTTGAGCGTAAACATGAATAACTAGCCGTTATCCATCTTTTTCGTGAGGCGGCGGCTCGAAAAGATGGATTCATAAATATTATTCATCTTTTATGCAGGTCAAACATTCGAAAAGATGAATACTTTCGCGGTATTCATCTTTTTGGGCCCTTTTCGCATTCGAAAACATGGATACTTGGCCGTTATCCATGTTTTCCCCAAGCATGCATACTCAACCGGCCACTCCACTGTTCGTTTTTCCCTGTCAATCCTGTTCGGAATCGTGTGCTTTTCAGGCCGTGGCTGCGGTGGTAGACTTTGTCTATCAAATAAAAGCCATACAGAAAAAAGCAAAGAAGAGGAAAGTACTGGTTGGATAGTCCTTCAGAGAGCTCTTGGTCGGTGGAAAAGAGCGGACGGCAGCACAGGAAAAATGGCCTCGGAGTTGATGCGTTGACAGGGATTTTCCTGCAGACGTATCCGGACGCCCCCGTTAGTCAGGCAACGGTATCGAGCGCAGCAAAAGGCTCTGTACCGGTTGAGGCGGCAAGCGCAAGCTTTTCGCGAAAAAAGGTGGAACCACGATCTAACAGTCGTCCTTTCTGGAACAATCCAGGAAGGGCGGCTTTTTATTTTACATTTTAGGAGGAAAACATATGACAGAGACGAATAGAAAACAATTGATTTTTGACACTTTCGACAACAAGGAAACGGAGCGTGTGCCGGTTGGCTTTTGGTTTCACTTTGTTTTCGGTGATGCTCAATTCCGTGGTTTGGAGGACAGATCGATTTTGGATCGAGTGATCGCGGGGCACAAGGAATTCTATGACGCCTTCAAACCCGATTTCGTAAAGATCATGAGCGATGGCTTTTTCGGGCATCCGAGTCTGTTGGAAAAAAGGATTGAAATAGCGGATGACCTCTACAACGTTCAAGCAGTTGGGCCAAATCACCCTTGGATCACGGAGCAGGTCAAGACGGTGAAACGGATCAAGGAATCCTTCAACGGCGAAGTCGCAACTTTCTATAATATCTTTTCGCCGGCGAACTATATCCGGATCGCCTTCGAAGCATGGGACAAGGATCCCGAAAAATTCACCCGTTTCTTTGAGACCGAACCGGAAGCCCTCGCTTATGCGGCGAACGAAATCGCAAAAGACATCGCAGTCTTGACCCAGAGAGTCATTGAAGAGGCGGGCACGGACGGCATCTATCTGAGCGTGCAGAACGTCCAAAGCAGCACTGCCACCAAAGAAGCCTATCAAAATTACATCGCGCCGAGTGAGTTGGCGGTATTGGCGGAGGCGAACAAAGTCAGCGACTACAATATCCTACATATCTGCGGCTATGAGCATCATCAAAACGACTTGTCGTACTACCGGGATTATGAAGCAAAAGCCTACAACTGGGCGGTACACACCGAAAAAATCAGCCTGAAGGAAGGCAAAGATTTCTTCGGCAACAAAGCGGTGATCGGCGGCTTCGACAATAACACCGGCACCTTGTTGGACTCGGGGAACAAGGCGGACATCGCCCGATTCACGGTCGACATCATCCACGAAATCGGCGATACAGGCGTCATCATCGGAGCGGATTGCACTGTCGATCCGCAGATCGGACTGGATCGTTTGGAATTGGTAAGGCAAACAGCGGCAGGCGTCTCAGGCAAAAACAACAAACAAACGAGGTCGCTGCAAAAATAAAACAGGACGGCAGGAGCGGTGTTCGCCAAAGTCGGTCAACCCTGATAGACAATCGGTATTATTTTTAAAATAAGCACCGTGTTAGAATCAGACACATACTTAAAAACGATAGCCATTCCGGTAAGCCGGAGTTCAGGAAGGAGGGGTCCCATGGTCGGGATCGTCATCATCGGTTGCGGGGATGTTTCGAAACAGCGGCACGCCCCTCTAAGCGATAAAAACGAAAAAGTCGATCTGGTTGGATTCTATAACCGTACGATCGCAAAAGCAGAAGCTTTCCAAAAGAAGTACGGCGGAAAAGTCTATCGGACTCTTGAGGAAATCTGGGAAGACGGAACGGTCGATGCCGTTATCGTCGCAACGAACGAACAATCGCACAGCCCCATCACCATCGCTGCACTGGAAGCCGGTAAGCATGTGCTGTGTGAAAAGCCGATGGCGGATTCGGTGGCCGAGGCCGAACGCATGCAGCAGACAGCCGAAAAAACGGGGAAAAAGCTGATGATCATCCATAACCAACGACTTTATCCCGCACATCAGCTGCTGAAAAAGTTGCTGACGGAAGGGACACTCGGAAAGATTCATGCTTACCGGACGACATTGGCCAACCAAGGTCAGGAAAATGACGGTTGGGGTACGGCGGTCCCCGATTTCTACGATCGGATCGGCCATACGAACGGCGCTCTGGCGCAGGTGGGCGTCCACCGTATCGATTTGTTGAACTACTTATTCAGCGAAGATCCCGTCACTGCAGTGTTGGCCCAGACCGCGACACAAGGCAAGCAGTTGGCGGACGGAAGCCCGGTTCCTTATGAGGATTATGCAGTGTTGCAACTCCAACATCGCTCGGGCATCCAAGGAACCTTGCTGACCCACTGGTTTGATTATTCGAACGAAAGGCAGACCGTCATCTACGGCGAAAAGGCCACGGCCGTAACTTATGCGGACGGGCATCCGGTGGCACTTTACCGGAAGAACGGGGAAAAGACCTACCTGGATGATCCCTCGCAGGACGGCTTCTATACAGAACCATTGACACCGATCGTCGACAGATTCGTCGAAAGCATCGAACAGGATACAGTTCCCTTCGTGACAGCGGAACAGGGGATAACGGCATTGCGTATTCTGGCCGCCGCTTACCGCTCGCAAGCAATACAGACATGGATACCCATCGAACAGGAGGATGCATAACATGACAGAAACATTTAATGGAAGAAAAAGAATAGAAGCGGCACTCAAGAAGCAACCTTTGGACAGACCGGCCATTTCCGGTTGGCGTCACATGCCGTTGGTGGATCGGGATGTTGAGGCGTTCGCCGAAGCGACGATCGCCTTCACGGATGAGAATGATTGGGACCTGATCAAGCTGATGTCGCAAGGCCAATTCTTCGCTGAAGCCTACGGAACGCCAATCACCTTCTCGACGGATGCGAAAGAATGGGCAGGCAAAATACTGGACTATCCGATCCGGAGCGCGGAAGATTTGACCCGTTTGGTGCCTCTCAAGGCGGACAATCCGGTGATCCAGCGCGAAGCCGCTTTTGCCAAGAAAATCGTGGAGCACTACAAAGGCGAAAAAGTGGTCGTCGGTACCGTCTTCTCGCCTTTGTCATGGGTGAAGCAATTTGCGCCGGGTAACGATTCGATCGCGCATATCGTCGACGGACCGGAAGAAAGCCCGATTGCAGAATTTCTGGAGCATCACCGTGAGGAATTGAAGGCGGCGCTCGATGTGCTGCATGCCTCCAACAAGGTGTTCGTGGACGAATTGATCGCTGCCGGCGTGGACGGCTTCTTCATCGCCGAACAGTACAGCCAGCGCGGCGACATATCCGAAGCCGATTATGCCGCTTTCGCCAAACCTTATACGGATGACCTGTTGGCTTATATCAAGGACCGTACCTGGTTCGATATCCTGCATGCGCATGGACATGTCGATTTGGCTGTGGAGCGTTTTATCGATTACGATGTCCAAGCCATCAACTGGGAAGACGGCAGCGATCACGCGGAGGATCCAACCCGGTTAAGTTTCCGCAAACTACGTGCCCTGACGGATAAACTGCTGGTTGGCGGTATCTCGCCAAAAACCGATCTGACGTTCTCAAATCAGGCGCAGGAAATCGAGGACTTGCTGGTCGATCGCTTGGCGGATGTCCTGACTGAAACCGGCGACACGGGCATCGTATTTGCGCCGGGCTGCGCGATTTCATTGGAAGCCAACCCGGATTTTTACCAACGCATCCATGCGGCTGCCCAAAAAGTGCAGGCGACCATTCTAAAAACAGCGAACCATTAAACGAATCGGAAACATACAGGAGGAGTAAATATATGAAGCGAAAAAGATTAGTGACGACAGTAAGTTTATTGGGGGCGGCATTTTTGGCTGGCTGCGGCCAGATCGGAGCGGAAACTTCAAGCGAAGCAACGAGCGGTTCTGCAGCTGAGGCGGTGGAAGTGACTACGGTGAAAGTCGCGCATACACAAAGTTCCGCACCGATGAATTATGTCGATGAGAACGGCGAATCGACCGGCTATGAAGTCAGCGTGCTGAAGGCCATCGACGAGTTATTGCCGCAGTATGAATTCGAATATGTGCCGACTTCCGACGAGGATCTGCTGATCGGGATCGAATCCGGCAAGTATGCTGTCGGAACGAAAGGCGCTTGGTACACCGAGGAGCGCGCACAGAAATTCATTTTCCCTGAACATTACATCGGCGCCAGCAGTATCGGCGTGCTGATCCGTTCGGAAGATGCGGCTGAAATCACGGACTTGGAAACATTCGCGGCTGCCGGCAAGAGCCTAGTGCCGATTTCGCCGAACAACGCCCAGTACAATGTGATCCAAGCATTCAATGAAGAGCACCCGGATACGCCGATCGAGTTGACTGCGGCAGACGTATTCGAAATCGCGGATGCCTACACCTGGTTGTTGGAAGGCCGCTATGACGGCTACTTCGCCGTCAAGACCGCTTATGAAGTGAACGTGCTGGCAGAAGGCGCACCGTACAGCCAATACAAGGATGATTTTTCCTACTTCGTCTATGAAGCGCTGCCGACATGGCCGTTGTTCAACAAGGACCAACAAGCGTTGGCCGACGCATACGACGAAGCCTTCCTGCAATTGCAAGAAGACGGAACAATCGATGATTTGATGATCGAATTTCTTGGCGAAAACACATTCCAATACGTGAAGGAATAAGATTCGCGCTGCTGCCGGAGAACGGAACACAACAGCTGAAGCTACAAAGGGAGGCAAAAAGATGAATCGTCCATTCGACATCACTTATATTTGGAAGGCAGTGCCGGACATTCTGTCCGGTCTCGGCGTGACGTTGCAATTTTTGATCGGAACGATCGTGATCGGGGGCATACTGGGATTTTTGGCGACCTGGGCAAGACTCAGCGGTCCGAAATGGCTGCGGGCAATCGTCCATAGCTATATCTGGATCATCCGCTGCACGCCTTCGATCGTCATGATGTTCTTGGTCTTTTACGGCTTGCCGGAGGTGCTGTTGGGTGTCTTCGGCATCGACATCAATAGCTGGAACCGCCTCTACTTTGTCGTCATCGCCCTGTCGCTCCTGTTCTCCGCACCTTGCTCGGAAATCATGCGTTCGGCTTACTTGGCGGTCGCTAAAGTGCAACGTGAGGCTGCCCTCAGCATCGGCCTTACGGAAGCGCAAGCGTTCAGAAGAATCGTTTTGCCCCAAGCGCTCGTGAGTGCGTTGCCGAACCTCGGAAATTCGTTCATCCTGTTGATGAAGGAGGGGGCTTTGGCCTACACCATCGGCATCGTCGACATCATGGGCAAAGGCCAGCTGATCATCGCGCGCAATCTCGGCGGATATTCGATCGAGACCTACATCGCCTTGGCGGGCATCTATTGGCTATTGACGCTGGCGATCGAAAAAGCGTTCAAGTTGGCGGAAGACAAACTATCAGCAGGAAAACAACCGCTGCGCGCGGCCTAAGAGAAAGGAGCAAGACGCATGACCATTGATTTAGCCTATGTGCAGGAAATTCTGATCCTTGTGTTGAAGGGCATCCCGACAACACTGCGCTTGACCTTTATCCCCTTGCTGCTCGCGTTGCCGTTCGCTTTCCTGATCGCAGTGGCAAGACAGCGCAATCTCAAAGTACTGGCCCGTGTTTCCCAAGTTTATGTGTCCTTCATCAGAGGAACCCCTTTGATCGTTCAGATTCTGGTGATGTACAGCATCTTCCCGAGCCTGTTGAATGTGTTCGTGAAAAGCAGGGGAATCGATTTCGACGTTTTCGGCATCAATCCGATCTACTACGCCTATATCGTCTTTACGCTGAATACGATCGCAATCCTGTCCGAAGTCTTCCGTTCGGCCCTCGAAACGGTCGACAAACGTCAGCTGGAGGCGGCCCTTTCGATCGGCCTGCTGCCGATCCAGGCCTACCGTCGCATCGTGATTCCACAAGCATTGGTGGCGGCAACGCCGAACTTGTGCAACAGCACCGTCAATCTGCTGAAATCGACCTCGCTGGCCTTTCTGATGTCGGTCCAGGATATCACGGCCATCGCCAAGACGGAAGCGGCATTCGGCTACAATTATCTGGAGTCGTACCTTGTGATTTTCATTGTGTACATTGTGCTCTGTTCACTCGTTCAGGTGTTTTTCCAATTGTTGGAGCAGCGCTTGTCCCGCTACAAACGCGGGCGTAACATTGCCGTAAAATCAGAAAACCAACCGGAGTATTTTGTAGATGCGCGAAAGGAGCGATACCATGCTGGAATTGAGGAATATTCATAAGAAATTCGGTGAACTGGAAGTCTTGAAAGGTGTGGACATCGCCGTTGAAAAGGGCGATATCGTCGTGATCCTGGGTCCAAGCGGTTCGGGTAAGACGACCTTGCTGCGCTGCATCAACTTCCTTGAGCGAGCCGACGAGGGTTCGCTGCGTTTCGATGAGATTCAGACCGAATTTTCGAAAGCAAGCAAGAAGGACATCAATGCGGTGCGGAAAAAATCTGCATTCGTTTTCCAGAATTACGGCCTGTTCGACAACAAGACGGTATTGGATAACGTCACTGAAGGCCTGATCGTCGGACGCAAAGTTCCCAAAAAGGAAGCCATCGAAGCGGCTATCCGCGCCTTGGAAAAGGTCGGGCTGAGCGACCGCTTGGCCTACTATCCTTCGCAACTATCCGGAGGCCAACAGCAACGGGTGGGCATCGCCCGCGCCCTCGCGGTCAACCCGGACGTCATCCTGTTCGACGAGCCCACTTCGGCTTTGGATCCGGAACTTGTGGGCGAAGTGCTGCAAGTGATCCGCAAACTGGCGGAGGAAGGCACCACTATGGTCATTGTCACGCATGAAATGACCTTCGCCAAGGAAGTGGCCAACCGCGTCATCTTCATGGATCAGGGGGTCATTGTGGAGGAAGGCGCCCCTGAAGCTATTTTCGGCAATCCGAAAGAAGCCCGCACCAGAGGGTTCCTGCAGCGGATTTTGGCCCGCGCTTGATCTAACTGGCAGCTCCCTTATTTAGCTCGTCCTACCGTTCGCAACGGGGGCGAGCTTTTTGTGGTTATTGGAAGTATCGGCGTTGCCTATCACAGTTGTTCGGAAATCGGAATTATCCTAAAGCATCCTGTGATGGTAAGCTACTTGTACATACATATCAAAGAAATGAATTCCAACATAGGGATAAAAATAATGAGAATCGTCAGGAGGAACAGTATGTTAAAAGATAAATGGGTCATCACGACAACGCTAGCGATAAGTTTGGTGTTGGCGGGCTGTTCGACCGGGGATGCCGCAAATACGGAAAGCAGCGAAGGGGCAGCCGCTTCATCAGCCACACCTGCCGCGGAGCAAGTCATCACTATCACGAATACGGGGGAGTTGGCTTCCTTGGACAACGCCATCTCAGCAGATAACTCCAGCTTGGTGGTGCTCGAGAACGCAAATGAAGGTCTTTATCGCGTCGGTGACGATGGCGCGTTTGAATTGGGTATCGCCGCCGAAGAGCCTGTCGTCAGTGAAGACGGACTGGAATATACTTTCAAGATTAGGGAAGATGCGAACTGGTCGAACGGTGATCCGGTGACTGCGCAGGATTTCGTCTATACCTACCAAAAAATCGTCGATCCAGCAACGGCTTCCCCGAACATCAATAAACTGTACCCGTTGAAGAACGCCGAAGCGATCAACAACGGGGAGTTGGACAAAGCGGACTTGGGCGTGGAAGCGATCGACGAAAAGACCGTGAAGTTCACTTTGGGCAATCCGACCGCTTATTTCAAGGATTTGTTGGGGACGTCCTCCTATTTGCCGCAGAACCACCAAGTGGCGAGCGAGTTGGGCAGCGCCTACGGAACGAACAGTGAAAACACTGTGTACAACGGACCTTTCGTGGTGGAAGGTTGGGATGGCACGGATCTGAACTGGTCGATGGTTCCAAACGAAGCTTATTGGGACGCGGAAAACGTCAAATTGGATCAGATCAACTGGGAAGTCAGCAAAGAAATCGCCACGAACATCAACTTGTTCGAATCCGGTGAAGTCCAGTTGACGCAGATCAGCAATCCTTACATTGAACAATATGCAGGATCCGACGCTTTGGTGACGGAACCGAAAGCTCTGTCCGGCTATGTCTGGTTTAACCAAGGCCGCACGAGCACAGCCAATGTCCATCTGCGGAAAGCTCTTTCTACTTCGTTCGACAAGGAAGCGTATGTGGATACCGTTTTGAATGACGGTTCCGTGCCTTCGAATGGTTTTGTGCCTTCCAATTACGCCTTCAATCCGGAAACCGATGAAGATTTCCGCGAAGAGAGCGGCGATTTGGCAGTCTACGATCTGGAAACGGCACAGGCCGAGTGGGAAACCGCGAAGGAAGAGCTCGGAATCGAAACATTGTCGATCGAATTGCTGACTTCCGATACCGAAACTTCCAAGACGACTGCCGAATTTCTGCAATCACAATGGCAACAGAACTTGCCCGGTTTGACGATCACGATCCGCAATGTACCATTGAAGAGCCGGATGGAATCGACCACGAACGGTGATTACGACATCGCCTACGGAACGTATACCCCGAGTTACGCCGATCCGATTGCCTTTCTGGAGATGTATGAATCCACAAGCGGCCTGAACAGTTCGCGCTTTGCGGATGAAGGTTACGATGCCTTGTTGGACGACACCAGAAGCACGTATGCGAACGATGCGGAACAACGTTGGGAAACACTATTGGCGGCGGAAGAAACCTTGATTGCCGAGAACGCCGTGAATGCGCCGATCTATCAAGGCGCCAACGCCAACTTGGTCGATCCGTCCTTGAAGGATGTGCAGATCCAACCAGTGGGCGCAGCGATGTATTTCCGAACGGCTTACGTGGAAGAGTAAACGGACAATAGACTGAAAACAAGCACTTGAGAAAATATCCGCTTAACGGACGTGCCTTCAGAAGGCGACCGTTAGTCGGATATTTCCTTATATTGATATGAAAAGCGTCAAAGAAAGGCGGATGAGGTATATGTACGAAAATTTATTGGAAAGATTCATCGCATACGCAAAGGTCGACACGCGTTCGGATGACAGCAGCTACACGGTGCCGTCAACGCATAACCAGGTGACATTTGCCTTGGAGTTGGCAAAGGAACTGATCAGAATCGGTCTGGAGGAGGTCGAATATAATGAAACGAACGGCTTTCTGACCGCGACCCTGCCAAGCAATACGGCAGAAGCAGTGCCGGTCATCGGTTTCATTGCGCATCTGGACACGGCCGATTTCAACTCAGTCAATATCCATCCACAGGTCCATTGTGCTTATGATGGCGGCGATATCGTCTTGAACGAGGCTGAAAAAATCATCCTCTCGCCGAAGGAATTCCCGCGCTTGCGGAACTATATCGGGGAGACGGTCATCACTACGGACGGCACGACCCTGTTGGGCGCCGACGACAAAGCCGGCATTGCCTCGATCGTGACCGCCTGCGAGCAATTCATCGCGCATCCGGAACGGAAGCACGGGAAGATCCGTCTTGCTTTCGGACCCGATGAAGAACTTGGGGCTCGCGGGGCGAAACTGTTCGATGTGGACCGTTTCGCGGCCGACTTCGCCTACACGATCGATGGCGGACCGATCGGAAATCTGACCTACGACAATTTCAATGCGGCCCAAGCGGAACTCACCATCCGCGGCACGAGCGTCCATCCCGGTTCCGCAAAGGATACGATGGTCAACGCTTTGCTGGTCGCCAGTCAATTTGCGACGGCTTTGCCTCAAGAGGAGACTCCGGAACGCACCAGCGGCTACGAAGGCTACTACTTGCTGACTAGCCAGAGCGGGACCATCGATGAAGTCAAGCAGACCTACTACATCCGCGATCATGACCGGGAAAGCTTCGCTGCCCGCAAGCGTTTCTTCACCGAACAGGTGGCGGCGTTCAACTCCCAGTTTGTCGAACCGCGTATTTCCTTGACGTTGTTTGATCAATACTACAACATGCGCGATATCATCGAACAGCATCCGATTGTCATCGACTTGGCGGTGCAGGCGTATGAATCCTGCGGTATCACGCCGGTATTCAAGCCGATGCGCGGCGGGACGGACGGCTGCATCATCTCTCACAAAGGCTTGCCGACCCCGAACCTGTTCTCCGGAACCGAAAACGGCCACGGCAAATACGAATTCGTTACGCTGGAAACGATGGCGAAATCCGTCGACGTCATCATGGCGATCGTCGAACAGAGTGCCGTACTGAGTAAAACTTTTCAGCTGGAAGCATCTTCTCCTTAACGCAAGCCGTCAAAAATCGGGTATAATATACTTAGCAAACTGCAATTGGGGAGGATGAATTGCATGAAAGAAACGGAAAAAGTATTGAAACAGTTGAACAAATTCATTTTGAATCACGTCGAGGATTACGACTCTGTGGATGAAGCAGTTGAAGCATTCACGAAGCTTTCCAACGAGGCCAGTGCCAAGGGCGAAACGTTCGTAATCGGAGAAATGACAAACGAGGAAAAAGCGACTGAAGAGCTGGAGAAGCTGGAGTTCGCGGCTTCCGAACGCGAATACGCAGCGATTTTGGAGCGTGCCTTGAAGTTGGATCCGGATAATTTGGAAGCCCGGCTATTTAAACTGGATCCTGAATCACTCGAATTCATTCATGAACTCAAGAAACTGGAGACACTCGGAAAGGCAGTGATGCAAAAGCGCGGTCTGGATGATGAGGAGTCCATCGGAAACTATTGGGGAATCGTCGAAACCAGGACATACTTGCGCATCAAGGCGCTGTATGCGGATGAATTGCAGAAACGCCGGATGTTGACGGCTTCCGTGAGGGAGTATGAAGATATTTTGCGGTTGAACGAAGCTGACAATATGGGGATCCGCTACATTCTGATGGGTATCTACTGTCAGTTGGAACAAATGGAAAAAGCCAAAGAGCTTTACCAGCGCTCCCCTGAAGCATCCGCTCAGATGCTGTTGCCGCTGATTCTGCTTTCATTGAAATACGATGACGAGTTGAGCGCGAAACGCTATTACAAAGATCTACAGAAAGAAAACAAAAGCTGCAAAAAAGTTTTTGGCCGGCGGGAGTTTGATCTGGAGAGCATGGTGGAAGCAATCGATGCTGTTGATTATCTTGCGGACAGCGAAGAAGAACTCTACATCGCGATTTCCAATGTAATGACCGACTTTGCGGTCGTGCCGGATATGTACTATTTCAACTGGCTGAAGAAAAATCTAATCAAACCGCCTTCATCTAAACCGTCTAAGCCATCTAAGAAATGGATCCAGAAGAAAAAATAGTTGCCTGGGTGTTTGACAAAAGCTCGGTAAAAAAGCCGATAAGGAAACGGAATATCCGTGACCTTATCGGCTTTTTGTGTGCTTATGGTTGCTGCTTTCTACTTCAAACAGTCTTTATGGAATTGCAGATGGTCTTCGATGAAGGTAGCGATCGTAAAGTAACTGTGATCGTAACCGTCCAGTTTTTCGTAGCGCACTTTCTTGCCTTCAGCGGCTTGCAGGAAGGCTTCCTCGTTCAGTTGGACATCATAAAAATTGTCAGCTGTCCCTTGCGAAATAAGGATGGGCGGAGCTGCAGGGCTTTCCGCGATCAAGCTGGTCGCGTCCCACTCCGCCCAATTTGTTTCATCAGTCCCCAGGTAGGCGGTGAAGGCTTTTTGGCCCCAGGGAACCTGTGACGGATTCAGGATCGGTGCAAATGCCGAAATGGAGCGGAAGCGTTCCGGATTCTTCAAGCCGATGACCAACGCGCCGTGGCCACCCATCGAGTGTCCCATGATGCTCTCTTTTCCTGAAAAATTTGGAATCAGAGCATAGACAAGTTGAGGCAATTCTTCCGTCAAATAAGCATACATCAGATAATTTTTTGCCCACGGTTCCTGGGTGGCATTCAGATAGAAACCGGCGCCTTGGCCTAAGTCCCAACCTTCATCATCCGCCACAGCCGTTCCGCGTGGGGAGGTGTCGGGCATGACGACCGCCATGTGGTGCTGGTTTGCGTATTTTTGGAAGGCGCCTTTTTGGCTGAAGTTGTCGTCGGTGCACGTCAAGCCTGAAAGCCACCAGATTAAATCTGTCGGCTTATTGTCCGTTTGTTGGGGCAGGAATAGACTGAAAACCATATCGCAATCCAGTGTTTCAGAATAGTGGCGGTATTTTCTTTGTTCGCCCCCGAACGCTTTATGCGTTTCGATCAGAGTTGTTGTCATGTCCTTATTCTCCATAGGTCAAAATCGTGCGGATCGACTCGCCTTTGTGCAACAGGTCGAAGGCTTCATTGATGTCGGTGAAATTCAGGTGATGCGTGATGAAGCTGTCCAAGTCGATTTCGCCGTTCATGAAATCCTCAACCATTCCGGGCAGTTCCGTGCGGCCTTTGACACCGCCGAATGCAGAACCTCTCCAGACGCGTCCTGTCACCAATTGGAACGGACGGGTATGGATCTCTTTGCCGGCTCCCGCGACACCGATGATGATGCTTTCGCCCCAGCCTTTGTGGCAAGCTTCCAAAGCGGCTTTCATGACTTCGACATTTCCGATGCATTCAAAACTGTAATCCACGCCGCCGTTGGTCATTTCGATCAGGACTTCCTGGATCGGACGATCATGTTCGCTTGGGTTGACGAAATCAGTGGCGCCCATTTTTTTGGCCAGTTCCCATTTGTCGGGATTCATATCAATAGCGATGATGCGCTTGGCTTTGGCTTTTTTCAAACCTTGGATAACAGCCAGTCCGATCGCTCCAAGTCCGAAGACTGCAGTCACTGCGCCTTCTTCGACTTTTGCCGTGTTTTCGACAGCCCCGAGGCCGGTCGTCACGCCGCAACCGAACAAAGCAACTTTATCCAATGGCGCCTCTTTATCGATGTTGACTAGGTTGATTTCATTCACAACGGTGTATTCACTGAAAGTGCTTGTCCCCATATAGTGATAAATCGGCTCTCCGTTGTAAGAGAAACGGGTCGTTCCATCCGGCATCAAGCCCTTGCCTTGGGTTTCGCGGACGGCTGAACACAGATTTGTTTTGCCGGACAGACAGAATTCGCATTCCCCACATTCCGGCGTGTAAAGAGGAATGACATGGTCCCCGGGCTTCACGGAAGTGACTTCATCACCCACGGCAACGACCACACCGGCACCCTCATGGCCCAACACGGCAGGGAAAACACCTTCCGGATCTTCACCCGACAAAGTGAACGCATCGGTATGACAGACGGAAGTGTAAAGAATCTTCACCAATACTTCTTTGGCTTTTGGCTCTGCCACATCTATTTCCACGATTTCCAACGGTTTGCCTGGTCCAAAAGCGACAGCTGCTCTGCTTTTCATAATTTAATTTCCTTCTTTCTAAAAAATGGTATTTCGTTCTGTTAAAGAATACTATATAATGACTGTTGTGTGAATACTGACATAATTGTCACTATGATTAATTTTATGAAAAGAGGCTGCCTGATGATCCAATACCAAGAGAAAGAATTTTACAACACTAAAGATTTAGCGTTATCTGTTGTGGGGGGGAGATGGAAAATTGCCATCATCTGGTCCTTGCTGCACAACGGAACGCTGCGGCTGAGCGAGTTCAACAAGATCCTTCCTGACATCAACCAACGGATGCTGATCCGGCAGCTGCGGGAGCTGGAACGCGACCTGATCATCGCTAGGACGGTCTATCCTGTTGTTCCCCCAAAAGTCGAGTATCACCTGACCGACATCGGCAAGGAATTGGCACCGGTCGTCCAATCCATTTGCGACTGGGGAGACCAATATCTGAAAGTAATAACGGAGGAATAGTCTGTGATTGAGTCATTAGCAGGAAGAGTATAAGGCTGCAAGAATACTAAAAACCCGCCAAACCCTTTTTGGCGGGTTTTTAGTATCGAAAGGTGAGTGGAGTACCCCGCCAAAAACCAGTTGGCCGCTTATCTCGGCGAATATAACGCAAAATACACGACCAAAAGCCCGTTGGCGGGTTATTTCAGCCAAAACGAAAGAAAAATAACCCGCCACCCTGCTCAAAATAAAAAAGTAACCTCCGACCACCATAATAGTTGTACGAACAAATTAAATGTGATATCTTAATTTGTAAGTACATCTATTTTGTGCGGAATCAAATGTTAGCGGTTGCAATTATAAAGGAGGCGTTTTTTATCATTACCAGGTCAAGAATATCCAAGTTGTTGCTTTGCGGTATGGCCATCAGCATGGCTGCAACGGTCCAGTCCAAGTCACAGGTGCACGCGGCAGAATCAGATGAGCCCATCACTTTCTCGAATGCATCGGTCCACGATCCTTCCATCATCCAAGATCAGAAATCCGGGATGTATTACGTATTCGGTTCGCATATCGCAGCCGCGAAATCGCCGGATCTGATCAATTGGCAGAATTTCACCAACGGCTACACCAGTACGGACAACACGATTTACGGTGACCTGAGCGGAAACCTTTCCGAATCCTTCGCTTGGGCCGGGGAAGATGATGCTGACAGCAAAGGCGGCTATGCGGTCTGGGCGCCGGATGTCATCTGGAACAAGCAGTACAGAAATGCGGACGGCAGCAAAGGCGCCTACATGCTGTACTACAGCGTTTCATCTACTTACATTCGTTCGGCTATCGGCTTGGCTGTGTCCAAGAATATCGAAGGACCCTACACATATGTCGATACGATCATCTATTCCGGATTCACGGAGGAAGAAACGTATGATGCGAACAGTGACGTCAACAAGCAATGGGAGAGCACAAATATCGATGAGCTGATCGAAGAGGGCGTACTGGAAGAGCCTAATCCAGAGTGGTTCACGGAAAACGGTGTCTACAACAATGCGGAATACACGAACGCCATCGATGCCAATGTCCTGTACGACAAGCAAGGGAAACTGTGGATGACGTATGGTTCGTGGTCGGGCGGGACCTTCATTCTTGAATTGGACAAAAAGACGGGCATTCCGCTTTACCCGGGCGAAGACGGCGTGACTAAGGACGGCCGAATGATCGACCGTTATTTCGGAACCAAGATCGCCGCCGGGTATGGGCGTTCTTCTGAAGGGACTTATGCCGTCTACGACAAAAAAGCAGGCTATTATTATCTTTATTTGACATATGGTGGATTGGCGTCTGACGGCGGCTACCAGATGCGACAATTCCGTTCGAAGTCGATCACAGGACCTTACGTGGATGCAGCAGGAAGCGAAGCCGTCTATCCCGAAACCTTCGACAAAGGTGTAGGCAATTTCCCCGGGGTCAATGACCATCAGGCTATCGGCAACAAACTGATCGGGAACTTCCTGTTCACCCGCGAATTGGGTGAGGACGGAACCGGGGACGGCGTCGGCTATCTGTCGGCGGGACACAATTCCTATTACATCGATGCCAAAGCTGATAAGGAATTTCTCGTGTTCCATACCCGCTTCCCGAACAAAGGCGAGACGCATGAAGTGCGTGTCCATCAGACGTTCAAGAACAGCAACGACTGGCCGGTTCCGACACCGTATCGCTATGCCGGCGAGACGATAACGGAAGTGACCCAAGAAGAAGTCACCGGCACTTACAAATTCGTCAACCACGGCAACCAGATCACCGGCCAATTGACGGAATCCACACTGATTCAGTTGCAGGCTGACGGTACGGTTGCGGGGGCACAGGCAGGCACATGGCGGCTGTATGATGATTATCGGGTTGAGCTGAAACTGGCTGACGGCACTTATGACGGGGTGTTCATCAACCAATGGGATCCGACGACAGAAGCGTGGGTCATGACCTTCAGCGGCATGTCCGAGAGCGGACAGGTCATCTGGGGAAGTCAAACGAGTACGACAACGGACGCGCAGCAGATGGAGAAAATCAAAGCGGAACTTTCTGCGTCCATGCCGGAATCCGTCGTGAAGAACATCGAGTTGCCGACTACCGCTGCGGGCGGAACCACTATCCAATGGACTTCCTCCGATCCTGCAGTCATTTCGGAAACAGGCGTCGTCACACGTCCCGAAGCGGACCAACCGGCAGCGATCGTGACGTTGACGGCACTTATCCAAAACGAGCTGCAATCGGAGCAACTCAGCTTCGAAATCCAAGTCGAACCGAAGGAAGCCGGCAAGCTTTCGGCTTATTATTCCTTTGATGAGACCTATCAGAATGCGGCAGGCGATCAAACCGATGCGCAAGTGACCGGGGACCGGATCAACAACACAGGCGGAGCTGTGCCGTTCGTTGAGGGTATCAAAGGGCAGGCTGCTTCGTTCGACGGTAAATCCGGACTGTCGCTTGGAAAGGGCTTGATCACCCAGAATGCCTATACCGTAGCTTTTTGGATCAATCCAGCTGAGTTGAATCAGTTCACGACGGCCTTCTTCGGGGCTGCCACTGAGCAAAGTTGGATCAGCCTGACGCCTGTAGGTCCAGCCAACCAGACGATGCTCTGGTCTGGTCAGCAATGGTATGATGCGCCGATCGGTTCCACCATCCCGGCTGATACGTGGAGCCACGTGGCCTTTACCGTTTCGGATGGAAAGGTTGCCGTCTATACCAATGGCGAGGAACGGTTCGCGGGTGAGGCGTTCCCGAACATCTTTGAAGGTTCAGCTGCATCATTCGGCTTGGCCGTCAACTACTGGGATCAGCCGTTCAAAGGTCTGATCGATGAATTGTACATCCAGGACGGCATCGTCCTCCCGGCGGATGAAATCAAAGCGCTGTACGATGAAGGGGCCGCAGTTAATCCTGATGCGCTCGTCGCCGAAACATCCGTCAGCCAATCGACTTTATTGTACGGCGGACTTGCTATCGGAGTTATGGCCATCGCTAATGTTTCGGGGATTTACTTCAACAAGTCAGGTAAGAAAACAGAAGAGTAGTTCATCCGAATGGGGAAGCCATGTTTTCCTTGAACGGAAATGCAAAGAGGCCGGATCGCTGTATCGGGGCCTCTTTTGTTGATTGCCGACAAGGCCGGATTTGAATAGCCCGGAAGGGTTCTGGCTTTACTTCAGACTCCATTTGTTCGATAATGAATATGAATGCGGCTCATTTTTGTTACAAAAAATTTATCGAAAGGAGGATGACGAAATATGATTACACTTTTCCGAACGATTGAGCCGTTGGAATTGCTGTTCATCATTGGTGTGGCCGGCACTGTCTTGACATTCCCGCTCAATGATATTTTGTCTGTGGGCTTCTACGATATCACTGATTTTTTTCTGGGCATTTTGACGGCGAGTCTGCTCGTCAATGCGCTGCAAAAATCGGATAGTTGGTCAAATGCCTCGTTCGCAGTGGCTTTTCTGGTTGTTTCAGCTTTCATCATCGCCTTCAAGATTTTCTTTGTCCTGCCCTTATTGAAGCGCGCGGAAAACAGCACCATCACCAGCTCAAAAGATTTGGAAGGCAAAGAAGCGACGGTGACCGTGCCGATCGGGCAGAAAACGATCGGTGAAATCATCGTATCGACCGGATTCGGTAAAATGAACAGAATGGCGCTCATCTATGCCTGTTCCGACACCGCGGATATTCTGAACATCGCCAGCGGAGAAACGGTACTGATCATTGAAGTCCGGGATAACATCGCCTATGTCACGCCCTACAGAAATGCTATCCACAGCCCTGTGGATAAAACGACTGAATGGAATCAAAAAAAATATAAAGGTGGAAAATAAATGACGAATTTTTTGGATCAGTTTATGGGTATCGGTATTTTAGTGGTTTTATTGGTGGTTGCTTTGATCATTTTCATCGGGCGCTACAAAACGGCTTCGCCGGATAAGGCGCTGATCGTCAGCGGGAGTTTTCTTGGCAGCAAGAATACGCACATCGACAAAGCGACCGGCAACACGATGAAAGTGGTGCGCGGCGGTGGTACTTTTGTCATCCCGGTATTTCAGACAGCCAAGGAGCTATCGCTCTTGTCGAGCAAATTGGAAGTCAGTACGCCGGCTGTCTACACGGAGGAAGGGGTTCCTGTCTCAGCTGACGGAACAGTTATCATTAAGGTCGGTTCCACAGTGGAAGAAATAGCCACAGCAGCCGAACAGTATTTAAGCAAGCCGACAGAGGATCTGGAGAATGAAGCCCGCGAGGTTTTGGAAGGCCATCTGCGCTCTATTCTGGGTTCCATGACGGTCGAAGAAATCTACAAGAACCGCGATAAGTTTTCGCAAGAAGTCCAGGCAGTCGCCAGTGTTGATTTGGCTAAGATGGGCTTGGTCATCGTCTCTTTCACCGTGAAGGAAGTGACGGATGAAAATGGTTATCTGGATGCTCTGGGACAACCGCGGATCGCCCAGGTCAAACGGGATGCGCATATCGCTCAGGCTGAAGCCGATAAGGAGACGCGCATCAAGCGTGCCCAAGCGGAGCAAGAATCGAAGGAAGCCGAAATTTTGAGAGAGACCCAGATTGCGGAATCGAATAAACAGAAGGAATTGAAGCTGGCGGCATTCCGTCAAGAGCAGGACGTAGCCAAAGCAAAAGCCGATAATGCTTATGCGCTGGAAAAAGCGCAGCTGGACATCTTGTTGAAAGAAAAAGAAATGAACGTTGACATAACGGAACGTGTGAAACAAATCGAACTGGAAGAGAAAGAAATCATCCGGAGAGAAAAACAATATGACGCAGAAGTGCGTAAGAAAGCTGATGCAGAGCGGTATGCCATCGAAACCAAAGCGGCTGCCGACAAACAAAAAGCAATCTGGGAATCCGAAGCAAGGGCCAAAGAGAAGGAACTGAACGGTTTGGCGGAATCTGCCAGCATCCTTGCGATCGGGGAAGCCGAAGCGAAAGCGAAGGAAGCTTTAGCGAACGCGTTGAAACAATACGGGGAAGCAGCCATCTTGACGATGCTGATCGAAAAATATCCGGATATCGTGCGTGCTGCTGCGGAACCGATCTCCAATATCGACAGAATCACGGTAATCGATGGCGGCAACGGCAGTCAAGGGGCTGCAAAAGTGGCCAACTATGCCAGTCAAGTCCTCACTGCTACCCAGGAAGGCCTCAAAGAAACGACCGGGATGGATGTGACTGCTTTGATCGAGTCTTTCATCGGAAATAAAAATATCGGCAGCAAACTGGGCGCGCTCAATGACACCTTGTCTGCAGACATTTCAGCTGATAAGGAGATCAGTCCAGCGGCAGCCGGCAAAGAACCGGAATCGGGAGTAGCAGTTTCTTAAAAGTAGGCATACAGCCAAGGCCTAACAGTCAGAATATTCATAAAATCAGAATCCTTCGGAAGCCCAAAAGCTCCGAAGGATTTTTTTTTTGACCAGAAAAAAACGGGGCGTAATTGTGGTAAAATCATTATATGATAATTAAATCACAATTGGAAAAGGGGCGCGCATATGGCTTATCGTGTTTTTCGGTCGCCTAGCCGGTATATTCAAGGAGTAGGCGCTATAGACATATTAGGGAAGGAAACGGCTGTCTATGGGAAAAGGGCATTCCTGCTTACGGACGATTTCGTTTGGGGCTTGCTCCAGGAAAAAGTGGAACGGGCGCTGGAGGGTTTTCCTTACCATTATGAAGCCTTCACTGGCGAAGCCTCGCTTGATGAAATGGTCCGTTTGGCTGACGCGGTCGCCGATGTCACTGCGGATGTGGTCATCGGTCTCGGCGGCGGCAAAATCATCGATGTCGCGAAAGGCATCGCAGCGGCTTGTGATTTGCCGGTCGTGATTGTCCCGACCACCGTTTCCACGGATGCACCGACCAGCGCCATCTCTGTTCTCTATACCGAGGACGGGTTGTTCGATCATTACCGGTTCTATGCGAAGAACCCTGATTTGGTGCTCGTGGATACGCAGATCGTTATTCAAGCGCCGATTCGATTCTTCGCAAGCGGTATGGCGGATGCCTTGGCTACCTGTGCAGAAGCGCTGGCAACGAAAGCCTCGGGGGAGAATGCTTTGGCCGGCGGTTTGCCAACGATTGCCGGCACCGCTATTGCGGAAGCGTGCGAAGAAACCTTATTCCGTGAAGGACTCAGCGCATTCGCTGCTGTCCAAAAAGGCTTGGTGACGCCGGCTGTCGAGGCGATCGTCGAGGCGAACACGCTGCTGTCGGGACTGGGTTTTGAAAATGGTGGCTTGGCCGCCGCCCATGCCATCCACAACGGATTCACGGCCATCAAAGGCGAGGTCCATCGCTTGACGCATGGGGAAATAGTCGGCTTTTGCCTGTTGGTCCAACTCATACTTGAAGAGCGCCCGCAAGAAGAATTCAAAAGGTATAGCCGTTTCCTGGCCGCAATCGGGATGCCGACGACTTTGGCCGAGATGCATCTGACCGGAGCCACGCGTGAAGAGCTCCTTGAAATCGGAAAGCTTGCAGTGGCGCCGAGCAACACCATGAAAAATCTAAACAAAAACATAACGGCTGAGCAAGTCGTCGCCGCCATTTTGGCAGTGGATACATTCATCGGAAAGGAAGAAAAAGAATGATCATTGGAGTACCGAAGGAAATCAAAAATAACGAAAACCGCGTGGGAGTAGTGCCGGCAGGTGTGCAGATGCTGGTACAGAACGGCCACCAGGTAATGGTCCAATCCGGATGCGGTGTCGGATCGGGATTCGAAGACGGACAATACGAAAAAGCGGGAGCGAAAGTGTTGGCAGACGCAGGCCAAGTCTGGGCCGCGGAAATGGTCATCAAAGTGAAGGAACCGTTGGAATCGGAGTACAAATACTTCCGCGAAGACCTGATTCTGTTCACATACCTGCACTTGGCGGCCGCACCGAAGTTGACGGAGGCGATGCTGCAAGGGGGCCTGACCGCAATCGGCTACGAAACGATGGTCGGCAAGAAAGGGGACTTGCCATTGCTGACGCCGATGAGCGTCATAGCGGGCCGTCTTTCCGTCCAGATCGGTGCGCAGTTCCTGGAAAAACCATACGGCGGTAAAGGTATTCTGTTGAGCGGCGTTCCGGGTGTTGCGAATGGGAAAGTCGTCATCATCGGTGGCGGTGTGGCCGGACGCAATGCTCTGCAGATTGCGTTGGGTTTAGGTGCCCATTGCACGATCCTGGACGTCAGACCGGAAATATTGACGGAAATCGAAAATTTGTACGGAAACGCGGTCATTACGTTGCTGTCGAACGAGTGGAACATTGCCCATGCCATCAAGGATGCTGATGTCGTCATCGGGGCTGTCCTGATCCCAGGCCGGAAAGCGCCTACGTTAGTGACCGAAGAAATGGTGAAAAGCATGCAGCCGGGTTCCGTGATCGTCGACATCGCCGTGGATCAAGGCGGTATTTTCGAAACCGAAGATCGCACGACCACCCACGACAATCCAGTCTATGAAAAATACGGCGTCCTGCATTATGCGGTGCCGAACATGCCTGGTGCCGTCGCACGCACTGCCACGATTGCGTTGACAAATGTGACCTTGCCTTATGCTTTGGAGATGGCTGATCAGGGAGCAGTCCAAGCGGCAAGAAACAATCCGACCATCCTGACCGGATTCAACGTGCACAACGGCAAGTTGACGAATAAAGATGTCGCCGAATCGGTCGGTGCAGTCTACACCCCAATCGAAACTTTGTTGTGAAAGTTACCGGAATCCCTGCTATATCAAGCAGGGATTCCGTTTTTTGCATAGTATCCATCAATGGGCACTTGTATTTTTCTGCACAGTTTACTATACTATTTGTACGGACATATATAGAGGGAGAACATACGATGAAAACAAAATACCAGGTGATTGCCGATGAGATACGCTCAAAAATACTTTCGAACGAATTCGTGGTAGGTAAAGTCATTCCGCCCGAACTGCAATTACAGAAGGACTATGGAGTCAGCCGCCATACCGTCCGGGAAGCGATCGCCTTGTTGGTGAATGAAGGCTTTTTGCGCAAGGAGAAAGGTTCCGGGACTTACGTCGACGATACGTATCAGAGACGTGGTGACGGAGTGTCTTCGAGCAAAACGATCGGCGTTATCACGACGTATCTGTCGGATTATATTTTCCCGTCGATCATCCGCGGCATCGAGCAGAGGCTGCGGGAAAATGGCTACTCCTTGCTGTTGGCGAGCACGAACAACGATGTCGATCAGGAGCGGGAGTGTCTGGAACAGATGCTCAGCCAAGGCGTCTCGGGGCTGATCGTGGAACCGACAAAAAGTAACCAATACAATCCAAATTTGGCTTATTATCTATCCTTCAAGGAACGCGGCATACCGGTCGTCATGATCAATGCCAACTATGAGGAACTGTCGGTCCCGTTCATTTGCGTCAATGACACGAAAGCGGGCTATCTCGCTACGAAACATCTGTTCGAGCAAGGCCATCAGCATTTGGCGCTGATCACGAAAATCGATGACCTGCAAGGGAAGTACCGCATGAAAGGCTTCATCAAAGCCCACGAAGAGATGCGTACAAATTTCGATCCGAAAAATGTCTACACGTACACAACAGAGACGAAGGCGCAAGTTTTCCAAACGATTCGGGAGAAACTGGCGAGCGATCAGGAAGTCACCGGAATCGTCTGCTACAACGATGAAGTGGCGCAGGGCTTGATCCAAGCGCTTGCTGACATGGGCAAACGGGTTCCGGAAGATTATTCAGTGGTCGGCAACGACGATTCGTTCCTGAGCACGGCAGGCAGCGTCAAGCTGACGACGCTTTCCCATCCGAAAGAAGAATTGGGAGCGGCAGCTGCTGAATGGATCATGCTGGCCGTACAGCAAGAAGTGACAGGCAACAAAATATTCGAGCCGGAGCTGATCATCCGCGATTCGGTCAAACGGATCTGATAACTGAAGAATGAAGCTGTCCCAAAAAACGGGATGGCTTCTTTTTTGTGTTCGGACAAATATTCAAATTACTCCTTTACATGTACGGACATATAGAATATAATGAATCCAAGAAGAACGGACAGCATCCGCAAAAGGGTGTACCGCAAAAAGGAGGAAATATTTTGACTGAGAAGTTACAAGCGATAGTCACTGATATCGAATCGCGGCAGACGAGCATCGGAATCGAATTCGGCTCCACCCGCATCAAGGCGGTGCTGATTGACTCCCGCTTCGCTCCGATCGCATCCGGCAGTTACGAATGGGAAAACCAATTGGTGGAAGGCATTTGGACGTATTCATTGGACCAGATTTGGAAGGGCCTTCAGACAAGCTATGCAGAACTGACGCGCGAGGTTAAAGAGAAATACGGCGTGACCTTGACCGCAGTCGGATCGATCGGTTTCAGCGCGATGATGCACGGCTACATGGCGTTCAATCAGGAAAATGAGTTATTGGTGCCGTTCCGGACTTGGCGCAACGCCACTACGGCTGATGCCGAAAAGGAATTGACCGCACTGTTCAAATACAATATCCCGCAACGCTGGAGCATTGCTCACCTGTATCAAGCGGTTTTGAATAAGGAAGAACATACAAATGAAGTCGCTTTCTTTACGACTTTGGCAGGCTACATCCATTGGCAACTGACAGGCAAGAAAGTTTTGGGAATCGGCGACGCATCCGGGATGTTCCCGATCGATGTCGAGAAGAAAAATTACGACGAACGGATGATTGGTCAGTTCGATGCATTGGTCGCAGAAAAAGGCGCGACTTGGAAATTGGCGGATCTGCTGCCGGAAGTACTGTTGGCAGGGGACGCAGCCGGGAATCTGACGGAAGTGGGGGCCAAACTGCTTGATCCGACAGGCACACTCGAAGCGGGCATCCCGTTATGTGCGCCGGAAGGGGACGCCGGGACCGGCATGGTCGCCACGAACAGCGTGGCGGAGCGCACCGGAAATGTATCCGCAGGGACTTCGGCATTTGCGATGATCGTATTGGAGCAGGACTTGAATGAAGTGCATCCGGAAATCGATCTCGTGACGACACCGGCAGGAAGCCTGGTCGCGATGGTGCATACCAATAACTGTTCATCCGATATCAACGCCTGGGTCAAGCTTTTTCGGGAATTCAGCGAAGCTGCCGGTTTTACAATTGATACGGACAAATTATTCGCTACGTTATTCAACAAAGCGCTTGAAGGCGATGCCGATTGCGGCGGATTGCTCTCGTACGGTTACTACTCGGGCGAGAACATCACCCATTTGGCGGAAGGACGGCCGTTGTTTGTCCGCACACCGGAAAGCAACTTCAACTTGGCCAACTTCATGCGCGTGCATCTCTTCACCGCTTTCGGAGCGATGAAGATCGGCATGAATATCCTGAAGCAGGAACATGTTGCAATCGACAAGATCGTCGGCCACGGCGGCATCTTCAAAACCCCTGAGGTCGGCCAGAAAGTATTGGCTGCCGTCATGGACGCACCGGTTACGGTAATGGAAACAGCCGGAGAAGGCGGTGCATGGGGCATCGCATTGCTGGCTGCCTACGCCGATCGCAAGGAAACATCAGAGACTTTGGATGCATTTTTGGACAAGAAAGTATTCGGTGCCGATGAAGGCGTCACGATCGCTCCCGATGCGCGCGATGTAGAAGGTTTCGGAACTTTCATCGAACGTTACCAAAAAGGCCTGGCGATCGAACAAGCTGCAGTCGATCATTTGAGTTTAAGATAGATTTGAGTTTGAGATAGAAGGGAAGGAAACATCTTGCTGGAACAATTAAAAGAAGAAGTTTTTCAAGCCAATCTGGAATTGCCGGAACGGGGATTGATCAAATACACGTGGGGAAACGTCAGTGCGGTCGACCGCGAAAAAGGCTTGTTCGTCATCAAGCCCAGCGGCGTCGGCTATGACGACATGAAAGCGAGCGATATGGTTGTCTGCGACTTTGACGGCAACGTCATCGAAGGGGATCTGAACCCGTCATCCGACATGCCGACGCATGCCGTCCTGTACAAAGAATTCCCGGAAATCGGCGCTGTCGTGCACACGCATTCGACTTGGGCCACGATTTGGGCGCAAGCCGGATTGGATGTGCCGGCCATGGGTACGACACACGCCGATACCTTTTACGGCACGGTTCCCTGCGCACGTTTCCTGACGCAG
>ERZ1023652.49-NODE-49-length-27869-cov-6.153269_pt1 | contig 27869 bp, 27 predicted proteins | sample MGYA00520879_ERZ1023652 | MGnify/ENA primary metagenome ERZ1023652 (study PRJEB33180, sample SAMEA4044469) | wastewater metagenome | place: Denmark | collected 2016-04-02 | study: EMG produced TPA metagenomics assembly of the PRJEB13832 data set (Local surveillance...
TATCGTCGCGGGCGTCGTCTTCCCGCTAGCTGCGGCCGTTTACCTGATTGCTGGATTCGTGTATTACGCTTGGGCGGGCGCCTGGATCATCTTTCCGATCGTCGGCATCCTCTTCGGGATTTTCGCGACTGTCTACAACGGCTACATGGATCTGAAAAAGAAAAAATAATAAAGCCCACATCTGCTGAGAACAGCACCCACAAATAAAGAAGAGAAGGAACACTCACCTATGCGGCTGACTGCTCCTTCTCTTCTTTTTGCTATCCAGCTATCTAGCTAAACCCCGGTGTTCTCATCCATAATTTCAATATTCGTGCGGATCAGCGCCTCGATCTTGCCGCTGTCTTCCAGCTCATCCAAAATGTCATTCACCGCATCCAAAAATTCTTCGCTGTCTGTCGCGACGGCGATGGCTGATTCGTTCGGCGTGCTCGAGACATCGAAGTCGGCGATTTCAAGGCCTTCGTTCTCTTCGACGTATCGCCTCGCAACAGTCTCCACCATCAATACGGCATCCGCTTTGCCGGTGACCAAATACAGGATCGCCGTATTCAATTTCGGTACGGACTGAATTTCAGCATCAGGGAAATTTTCCAGCAAGTACGTTTCCTGGATCGTCGCCTTTTGCGTCGCCAGGCTGGCCTTCTTCAGGTCGTCTTCCGATCGGATATCCTTTGCGTCCTCCGATTTGATCACAAGAACGTCCTTTTGGGTATAGTAGATGTCCGTGAAATCGACGCTTTGTTTTCTTTCTTCCGTTGGGTTCATGCCGGCGATGATCATATCGATCTTGCCTGTGGACAATGCCGGAATCAGGCCGTCGAAATCCATGTCTTTGACTTCCAGCTCGACCCCGAGTTCATCCGCGATGGCTTGGGCGATATCGATGTCAAAACCGATGATTTGGTCTTCCCCGTCCTGAACCAGATGCCATTCATACGGAGGATAATCGGCACAAGTTCCGACGACCAATTTGCCGCTGTCTTTGATTTCCTGCAATGCGCCGTCTGCCTCAGCAGCGCTGTTCGCTGTCCCGCTCGTGTTTCCGCATGCTGCCAAAGCCAAGAGGCTCATCGTTCCCAAAACCATTTTCATAAACCCTTTTTTCAATCCTGATTCCTCCGCATTCATTGTCTCAAAAAAAAAGATGCCCTTTTCAGAGCATCCTTGCACTTTTATTGGTATGTTATTTTTTATTCTGCTGTGTTGTCTGTTACGATTTGATCGTTAAGTTGGTATAACTCTTCGATTTTGCCGCTTTCTTTCATTTCATTTACGATATTGTTGACTGTTTCCAGGAATTCTCCGCCGTTTTTCGCAACTGCGATAGCTGCTGCATTTGGCGTGCTGTTGATATCAAAGTTGGCAACCATCAAATCATCATTTTGTGCAATGAATTGTTTCGCAACGGTATCCACCATCATGACGGCATCCACTTTTCCTGTCGTCAAGGACATGATTGCTGTGTTCCATTTCGGTACGGATTGGATTTCAGCGTCTGGGAAAGCTTCCAGTAGATACGTTTCTTGGACTGTAGCTTTTTGCGTAGCCAATTTAGCTGTCTTCAAGCTGTCTTCTGAAGTGAACTTATCAGCATCTTCTTTTCTGATCACGACAATGTCTGTTTGCGTATAGTAGACATCCGTGAAATCAACGCTTTGTTTTCTTTCTTCAGTGGCGTTCATTCCAGCGATGATTATATCGATTTTACCGGTCGTCAACGCTGGGATCAGTCCGTCGAAGTCCATATCTTTGACTTCCAACTCAACGCCTAATTCATCAGCGATTGCTTGGGCGATGTCGATGTCGAATCCGATGATTTCATCTTTTCCGTCTTTAATCAGGTGCCACTCGTATGGAGGATAATCCGCAGATGTACCCATTACCAATTTGCCGCTGTCCTTGATTTCCTGCAATTTATCAGTTGTTGTTGTAGCTGCTGAATCTGTTGCGGAGCTGTCCGATGTCTCGCTTGTATTTCCGCATGCCGCTAAAGCAAGAATGCTCATTGCACCCAAAGCTAATTTCAATAATCCTTTTTTCATCCTAACCCCTCCAAATATGTTTTTTATTTTATAGGACTTTCGATAAGAAATCCTTTGTCCGCTCACTTTTTGGATGATTGAAAATCTCATCCGGTGTTCCTTGTTCCATCACCTGACCGTCATCCATGAAAAGGATGCGATCGCCTACTTCTTTCGCGAAGCCCATTTCGTGGGTCACGACTACCATCGTCATGCCTTCCATCGCAAGGTCTTTCATTACCTGCAATACTTCGCCGACCATTTCCGGGTCAAGCGCGGATGTCGGTTCATCGAACAGCATCATATCCGGTTCCATCGCCAAAGCGCGCGCGATCGCAATCCGTTGTTTCTGTCCGCCCGACAAGGATTGTGGATAGACATCGGCTTTTTCGGACATGCCCATGCGCGTCAACAGTTTTCTGGCGATCGCTTCGGCTTTATCTTTTGGTACTTTCTTGACTTGTTGCGGTCCGATCATGATGTTGTCCAATACCGTCAGATGCGGAAAAAGATTGAAACCTTGGAAAACCATACCCATTTTGGTGCGGATGGAATCGATGTCCACACCTTTTTTGTTGATTTCCTGGCCTTCGAAGATCACTTTCCCGGATGTCGGTTCTTCCAACAGATTCATGCAACGCAGAAACGTGCTTTTGCCGGATCCGGACGGGCCGATGATAACGACCACTTCACCCGAGTTGATTTGTTCATCTATGCCTTTCAGGACTTGTTTGTCCCCGAAAGATTTCGTAAGTTTTTCTGTTTTAATCACTTTGTTTCAACCTCATTTCCAGAATGTCCACTAATTTAGAGACGATTGATGTCATGATGAAGTACATCACGGCAGCGACCACTAGCGGGGCGAATGGCAAGAATGTCGCACCGCGGACCGTATTGGCGGCGAACATCAAGTCGCGTAAGCCCAACACAGAAACGATGGATGTTTCTTTGATCAGCGTCACGAATTCGTTACCCAAAGCAGGAAGGATATTCTTGATGGCTTGTGGATAAATGATTTTTTGCATTGCCATTGATTTGCTCATTCCGATCGAACGGGCGGCTTCCATCTGGCCTTTATCGACTGCTTGGATTCCGGAACGGATGATTTCGGCGATGTAGGCTGCCGAGTTCAATGATACCGCGATGACACCGGACAAGAAGTCAGGCAATTCGATATTGATGACGTACAGGCCGTAATAAATGATGAATAATTGCACCAAAAGTGGTGTGCCCCGCACAATTTGGATGTACCCATTCGCTAATATGCTGAGGAACTTGTTGGGCGACATTTTCATCAATGCCAATCCCGTCCCCAAGATGACGCCCAGTACAATCGCACTGATCGAAAGGCCAATCGTGTAACCCGCGCCTTGGAAATAGATCGGCAGATAGGTCTCAAAGAAAGTCAAATCCATTTGTATATAATCCCCTTTTTTATGTTTTTGCTGGTGGTGCTTTGGGTACTAAAAAACCGCCCCTTGTATTGCTACAAGAGACGGGTCAATGTTTGATTCCGCGGTACCACTCTAGTTGATCTGTTGTAAACAACAAATCCACCTCGATTAAATTAACGCATAAAGTGCGTAAAAGGCTACTCAACGTTCACCTTTTCGTCATCCGAAGTGCGCTTCAATTTGATATTTTACTGCTGGGCTTCCACTCTGTCCCGGCTCGCTGGAGAAAATATTCAAATCTACTCTCTTCATCACTGACTTTGTTCTATTCAGTTGTGGTATGAAATCATAATATAAGATTTGAAAAGAACTGTCAACAAAAAAACTATCATTGGATTTTCATCTGACCCTTTTTTTCTGTGAAAAGACGCGACAACTCGATTCTTTTCTCATTTTTTAGCTACAATTTATGCCTCGTCGACAATCTGCTGCACGCGTCCGACTTGGTCGCCTTCAACCAGCATAACTTTGATGCCGTGCGGATGATTGGGGCTGTTCGTCAACAGCCGTTTCACATGCCCTCTTGTCAATTTCCCGGTGCGTTGGTCTTTCTTCAAGACGATATCGACCAAAGCGCCGATTTTGATGTTTTTTCTGAGTTTTCCGTCCATATTTTCCTCTTTCTTAAGCAAGCTCTTTGCTCAGTGTGATGATGTGATCGACCGCTTCGTCCAAATAGTGGATCGTGTCCTGCAGCGCCTGATCCGTTTTGATGTCCACGCCTGCTAAGGCTGCAGCTTCAGCGGCTTCCAATTTATCGCCCAGCGCCAGGAATTCCAACCAATCGGCCACCGCGCCCTCTTCTTCCGCTTTGACACGCAGGAAGGCTTGCGTCGCGATCGTCAGGCCGGCTGAATAGGTATAGGAATACAGGCCCATGTAGTAATGGATCTGGCGCATCCATGTCAGCTCGGCTCCGGCGTTGATTTCCACAGCATCACCCCAGAATCGCTCCAGCACGCTGCGTTTGATTTCGCTTAATTTGCCGGCATCGAAGCTCTTGCCCGCGTCGATCAAGTCGTAGACTTCCCTTTGATAGGCTGCTTCCAGCAAATGCGTGACGAAATTGTGGAAATAGGTGTCGGAAAGCATCTTCGTCAAAGCGAAGCGCTGCATGCGCGCATCCGTGCTCTTGCGTGCCAATGATTCCGTCAAAAGCAGTTCATTGAATGTGGATGGGCCTTCGATCAGGTACAACGATGGCTCCGAACCGAGGATGCTGTTGTTTTCGTTCGACAAGATCATCTGTCCGGCATGGCCCAATTCATGGATCAGCGTATAGACGTCCGAAAGTTGGTTCGCCCATGACATCAGGATGTAAGGGTGCGTGCCATATGGGCTGGTGCAGAATCCGCCTGTTGATTTGCCGATGTTCTGCGCAAAATCGATCCAACGCTCCGGATAGGCTTGCATGATTCGGTCGGTATAGTCCTTGCCCAATACGGCTATGGCGTCCTCCACCATCACTTGCGATTCTTCAATCGACACTTGCGGCGAATATTCCGGATCGAGCGCAATCTTCAGGTCGGCGTAGGTCATTTTGTCCAGTCCACGGATTTCTTTCAGATGGGTGATGTATTTCTGCATGACCGGCGCTAGGTCGTTCATGATTGTGTCGATTTGGCGATCGTACAGGTCGCGCGTCACTTCCTGCCCATAGAGCAGATAGTCGATCACGGAATCGAAACCGCGCATCGTCGCCAGCGTCTTTTCCTTCTGCAGCTGGGTATAATAGGCAGTCGCGACCACGTTCTCGTAATCGCTGAGGACAGCCGAGAATTTGTCGAAAGCGGCACGACGGATTGCCGTATCGTCATGGTACATGTAGTAATCTTCATAGAGCACGAAGCTCAGCGGATATTCCTTTCCGTCGGCCGTAAAAGTGCCGAAGTCCATATCGCCAAGGCGGGCCTGCTCATAGATGGCGCTAGGTGCATCCAAGGTCGGCGCCAACTGGGCCAATGCCTTTTCGACTTCAGGCGCCAGCTGGATGCTTTTGTTTTTCTTGATGTGGCGGATATAGGAAGCGAAACGCGCTTCTTCCGAAACGACCTGATCAAGGATAGCGGCGTCGCAGCCGATCAGTTCCGATTCAAAGAATGTCAGTTGGGCGCTGATGTCAGCCATCGCGTTCGCCGTTTGGCGGGACAGCTCGACGTTGTCCGGATCGGTCAGGTCGGTCGCTTCCGGCATCATCGCATAGTGATCCGCCAATGTCGCGGTTTCGATGAGCCTTTCGTATTCCTTGATTGCAGCAAGGATCGTTTTGGCATCCGTGAGTTTGCCTTCATACGTCGTTGCGAAGGCTGCGGTCGCTGCCTTAAGGCCATTCAAAGCTGCCTCGAAGTCTGCTCTTGTTTTATAGAGTGCAGTCACATCCCAAGTCAATGCCTCAGGGACGTCCGCGCGGTTTTTCAGTTGTTCTTGTGTCATGATTTTGGCTCCTTTAATCGTGCTATTCGACGAATGTCGAATGGAATGCTTCTATTATATCAAAAAAATGCTGCCGGCGTCGGGTATCGAGCTTGCCCTCAACTTTCCTCCGGTGAGCGCTCTTCTCAACGGAGGTGGGGTTCCGGTAATTTGCTCTGCTCCTGTGAGCGAATGCTGGCCGGAGCTGGGCGTGAAATTGCAGGCTGTCCTCCGTCGAGCGATGGTTCGTCGGAGGTGCAAACTTTGCGCTCGCCTCAGCTCCGGCGAGGAAAGCCCCACCGGGGTTGGACTCGCTCAAAATATCCGGCGCTGCATGAACCTTCCGCGGCCAAGCAAAAGCCCCCGCTAGCGAGGGCTTGATGCCTTCGCCCGCGAAGGCCGCTAATCCGTTCTCTTAGTATGTTGCTTCGATGGCTTGGACCTGGTCGTAAAGGTATTGGTTCGTCGGAGCAGGCAATCCGTATTTTTTTGCTCTTTTCAGTATGGTGCCTGCAAACAACTCGACCTCTGAAGGCCGTTTCGCAATGCCATCCTGTCGCATCGATGGCATTCCCAACGGTGTCAGTCCGTCGATGATCGTCAAATCGTTCTCCAGATCGGTTTCCGTCAGGTTGACACCTTCCTTCTGGGCGATCGGCAAGACTTCGCGCATGGCGGCGATCATCAGGTCGCGGATTGGTCCCTCTTTGTGGATGTCGCGGAAAGTGCCTTCCTTCACCATCAGCACTTGATTCACGCCGACATTCAGCATGAATTTCGCCCACATGCGGTGGAGGATATCCGCTTCAACAACGTGCGGCAAACCTGTTTCTTCGAAGAACGCTGCCACCGCATCCAAACGCGTCTGTTTTTCGGGAGCATCGATGCCGATGCGCAGTTCGCCGATATGGACAGACTTCACATCGTTGCCGGTGCGCAGTGCGTCCATCCCTTGGGCTACGCAGTGGACGATCTTCTCACCGCCAAAAGCCGCGCCGATGACTTCTTCGCTGGAAATGCCGTTCAGGACCGAAATGATCGTCGTATCCGGACCGACTTGGTTGCGGGCTGTTTCGATCGCGTCATCCAATTGGGTTCCTTTTACGGCTAAAATGACAAGGTCTGCAGGTTCCAGACTGGCATCTTTTTCGTCGACGTATTGGAAATCACAGGGCTCCCCGTTGAAGGAAATGCCTTGTTCCTGATAGCGCGCCATCCGCTCTTTGTTGACGACGATGCGCACGCGATCCTTTCCGATGGCTTTCGTGAAATGGTTTCCGTATAGGATTCCTAAAGCGCCCAATCCGATGATGGCTACAGTTTCAATCTTCATTCTCTCACGCCTCTTTCCGAAAAAAATCTTAAAAAAATTTCTCTATTCAGCTGGTTTGTATTTGCGCAGCTGTTCGATCAGATACGGCAAGTCCGTCTCGAATTGGACGCCATAGTGCAGTTCGCGTCCGCTTTTCAACGTGCGCTCGATCACCTTGTTGTTGTAGTGGACGGCCGTTTCGGTGGCTACGGTCAGTGGGAGGTTTTGGAAAAGCAAACCGCCAACCACACTTGTGAACAAGTCTCCTGCGCCGTCATAGTGGCCGGGAAAATGTTTCGCGAAGGTATACTGCGCTTCAGGTTCGTCTTGGCTGATGCAGACGGCCCCTACTTTTTCCATTTCGAGGGAGACCCCCGTCAAGACGACGCTCTTCGGATTCAGCACCCGCAAATCAGCCAATAATTCCGCAACATCGGCTTCCTTATATGGCTTCTTCAACATTTGGCGTTTGGTCAAAAAGCAGGCTTCGGTCACGTTTGGCGTGATCACGGTCGCTTCATTGCAGAGTGCCGCCATTTCATCCACATATTCCAGCGTGAATCCCGGATAGAGCACGCCTTGATCGCCCATCGCCGGATCAAGAATGATGTGGGCATCTTCGGCCGCAAATGTATGAATAATATCGCGTACGATGTTGATTTGCTGGCGCGAACCCAGATAGCCGATCAGGATGCCATCAAACTTGATGCCCAAAGACTGCCAATGCTGCAGGATGCCTCCCATTTCCTGGGTCAGATCCAAAAAGGTATAGCCTTCAAATTCTTTACCCGTATGGGTGGACAACAGTGCTGTCGGCAGGATGCTCACCCAATTGTCCAGGCAGCTCACTACAGGCACCGCCACGTTCATCGAAATGCGACAACTGGCGGAAATATCTTGGATAATCAATACCCTCGGTTGACTCAAATGCTTCACCCCTTCACTTTAAAAACTCAATTATTCCCATTCTATCATCTTTTCATTGGATTTTCTGATTTTTCCATCATTTTGGAAATTATTGTGAAAACGATGAGAAAAAGAGTGCAAACTTCTGCATAAGGGCTATAATAAAAAATAATGCTTGGAGGAGAGTTGCATGAAGACCGAAAAAAATAGTACTTACAGATTGGTTATTTTGGCCTTATTTATAGCATTTACCGTCGTCATGACCTTATTGTTCAGCATCCCGATCCCTTTCGGCTACGTTAACTTGGGAGACATGGTGCTCCTATTGGCCGGTCTGTCCTTCGGAAGCAGCGCGGGCTTTATCGTCGGTTCACTCGGCAGCATGTTGGCTGACCTGTTCGCCGGTTATGCCTTCTATGCGCCGATTACCTTTGTCGTGAAAGGTTTGGAAGGATTCTTTGCCGGCTGGTTGTTCCAGAAAATGGATCACAAGAAGCCGTTGGTTGCCACGGTGATCGCCGGTGTGTGGATGGCGATCGGATACGCCATCGGGGACACGATCCTATTCAGTTTTGGTGCTGCGATTGCTTCCTTCCCGTTGAACATCGCGCAGGGCCTCGTCGGGGCTTTCTTGTCCACCCTCTTGTACCGTTGGTTGAATCCTTATATTGCGAAGAAATTGAAATAACGAATGTGCGCCCACTCCGTATGGTTAGCGGAGTGGGCGTTCTTTGTGCATCTATGCTGCTCAAAACAGCAGCGCAGCCAACAGCGGGATCGTGAACACCGACAGCAACGTCGAAATGAAGACGTAGCGCGTTGAAAAGGCTGTGTTGCCACCGTACTGCATCGACAATGCCACAGCCATCGCCGGGCCAGGCATGGCCGAAATGATGACGAGAATCCCCAGCATAGTCGGATTCGTCAGGATGCCCTTCGTAGCCCACCAGAGGAACAACGGAATCACGATCATGCGGTAGAACGCAAACAGATAGATTTTCCATTCCTTGAAGGCACCTAGGATATCGATGTCGGCCAATGACGCGCCGATGATGATCATCGCCAATGGGGACGTGATATTCCCGATGCTGGTGGCGGTGTCCATCACCGACGCCGGCAATTTAACGTCGAACAGGAACACGAACACCGCGAACAGCGAAGCGAGGTTGCCGGGATTCAGGAGAATCGCTTTCCAGCTCGCCCGCGACTTTTTCGAGCCTTTCGCAATCAGGAAGACTCCCAAAGAGTAGATCAACAGGTTGTTCGGGATGCCGTAGAGCGAGGCATAAAAAAGGGCGCCGGTGCCGAAAATAGCCTGCACGACCGGCAATCCCATGAAACCATTGTTCGTGAAGATGGTCAGGAACTCGATGATCCCTTCCGTTTCCTTATCCGCGCGGAACAGTTTCGGACTGAACTTGGCCAATCCGACCGTGAAAAGATACATCAGGGTAGCGGTCAACAAGACGAAGAGCGTGTCCGACTTCGTACCTACCTCGCCTGCACCTTCCACCGATGCAATCACAAGCGCCGGCACCGTGACATAGGTGATCAACGCTGCAAAATTGGCGTTCGCGTGCTTGTCGAAAACTTTCATGACCGTCGCGAGATAGCCTACAAACATGATCATCACCAGCATGATCATCCTACTAAATACAACACTAACATCTAAAATTCTTGTTCCTCCTCTGCCGACCATCCATTTATATATCCAAATTCTAACACAGTTCTGCGTTGAAATTTTATTTTCCATTACGTTTCAGGATTCTTCCTGTGCCGTACAGGGCATAACAATCGGTATCTGCCGCACAGAATGTTAGAATAGAAGCAACCATATAACGAATGCTTCTGTCACATTTCGTCCTGAAAGGTGGATTACTATGCAAAAAAAATTGACGATCCTTCAGATCAACGACACCCACAGCTACTTGGAGTTGCACAACGAACTGTTCTATGAAAAAGACAAATTAGCGTTCCGCAAGGCTGGGGGGTTTGCTCGTCTCCAAAGCCTGATCAAAGATTTCCGCAGCAAAAATCCGACACTCGTTTTCGATAACGGCGACACGATCCATGGCACCTACGAAGCGATCGCTACGAAAGGCTGGCACATGCTGCCCGTCCTGAACGAAGTCGGCTTTGATGCCATGACATTCCACTGGGATACAGGCTTCGGTCCGGACAATCTGAAACAAATCGGAAAGCAATTGGATTACCCGATTCTCGCAATCAATGCCTATGAAAAGGAAAGCGGCAAGTTGGCGTTCGAGCCCTACAAAATTCTGTCCGTCGGCGAACTTTCGATCGGTGTGATCGGTATCGCTTGCAACATTATCGACAAAACGATGCCGCCCCATTTCAGTGAAGGGCTTTCCTTCACTTTGGGCCGTGAGGAGCTGCCCCGCTATGTAGCGGAACTGAAGGAAAAAGAGGTCAATCTGATCATCGTCCTGTCCCATCTTGGTTTCCCGCAGGACCTGAAATTGATGAGCGAAGTCGAAGGCGTGGCGATCTGCTTGAGCGGCCATACCCACAATCGTCAGGAACACATCGTCACAGTAGGTGAAACAGCAGTCATCCAATCCGGCTCGCACGGCTCTTTCCTTGGCGCGCTCGAATTGACCGTTGAGGACGGCGCGATCCAAAGCATCGAACATCAACTGATTCCGGTAACGGAGGATATCCCGGAAGACGCCGAAATGAAAGTGTTGGTAGAGGATGCCCTCTCCCCTTACCGCGAGAAATTGGAGCTGAAAGTCGGTGAGACCAAAAAAGTGCTGCACCGCGGCTGGAGCGTCGAAACGACGATGGACAACTTCCTCTTGGATGCGATCCTTTTCCACACGAAAACAGATCTGGCCTTCTCCAACGGCTGGCGCTACGGGGTTCCAATCCTGAAAGGCCCGGTAACGCTGAGGGAATTGTATCAGATCATTCCGATGGATCCGCCGATTTCCACCGCCATCCTGACCGGCTCGGAAATAGTCACTCTGCTTGAAGAGAATCTCGAGAGCACCTACGCAGCGGACCCATTTAATCAGATGGGTGGCTACTTGAAGAGGGCGATGGGCTTGCATGCTTATCTGAAACTGGAAAATCCAAAAGGAACCCGTGTCCAAAAACTTTTCATCGCGGGCGAAGAAGTCATCCCGGATAAAGAATACAACGTCAGCTATGTGACCAACCAGGGCGTTCCGAAGAAATTCGGAAAAGAACACAAGAATCTGGAAAAGCATGCAGTCGAAGCCATGATGGATTATTTGGCCGAGATGGGTCCTTACGAAAAAGAACTGCGCGGAACCTATCAGATCGTCTGACCTATTTATGCAAAAAAAGTGGCCCGGCCCGCATATGCGAGGTTGGACCACTTTTTGTTTGCATTCATTCTATTTGATCATCGAAAATTTAGCTTCGAGGATATCCTTTGTGACGGCCCCGATGATGCGCTCGTAGATTTTGCCGTCCGATCCGATCAGATAAGAGGTAGGCAGCGACTGGACTTGGTACTGATTGAATACTTCCTCCGTGCCGTAAAGATTCAGGAAGCTGATTTCATTTTCCTCCAAAAACAAAGCCGCGTTGTCGGGATGGCTTTCCGAAGTCGTGACGTTCACGCCGAGCACCACCGTATCTTCCTGCTCCTCCGAAAATGCCTGCAGATGAGGCATCTCGGCCTTGCAAGGCGGACACCAGCTGGCCCAGAAATTCAAGAAGACCTTTTTCCCTCTGTAATCGGAAAGTTTCACCGCATTGCCATCCATATCCTGCAATTCAAAATCGTACGCGATCTGTCCGATGTTGATGCCTGTTTGGGCTTTCACCGCTTCGGATGCTGCCGTTTCATGGGAAACCGTCCCCGTTTCGCTCGTTTCAGTACCCGCAAAGTAGCTTTTCCAGAAATCGAACAGGACCCACAAAAAAGCGGCCCCCAATAAAAACCAGATTATTTTCTTCTGCACAAACAAATCCCCCTAACCGAGGCGCTCAAAAGGCGTCCCTTCCAATAAATTCAAGATAGCGATCGATAAAGCTTCAAGCCTTCCAGTAAGCAACAACAAGCCGAACAGGATCATCAGCCACCCGCCGATTTTCATGAACCTTTCGCTGTACTTCAAAATGGATTTGAGCCTTCCGATGAAAAAGGAAACCAGCAGGAATGGCACCGAAAAACCCAGCACGTACATCAGAAGATACAGCACCGGTGGCGACCCCATCGCATTCCCCAGCAGCAGGATCGATGAAAAGATTGGACCGATACAAGGAGTCCAGCCGGCAGCGAAGCCCAGTCCGATCAAAAATGTCGAAAGGAAGCTGACGCCTTTCGTCATCTTCAGCTTCCGGTGGTCCCCCAACAGAAGCGGAATCTTCAGATAGCCGACTGTCGTCAAGCCCATCAGGATGATGAGCAGTCCAGATAGACGCTGCAGCAAGACGCTCACCGGACCGGTCAGCACGGAACTGAAAAGATTGCCGAGATAGCTCACGCCCAATCCCAAAGTGAAGTATACAGCCGATACCCCCAAGAGAAAGACGAGCGAGTGCAGCATAATGTTGCGCCTGACGGAAAGTGAGGTATCCTCTTTTATCTGCTTCACATTCAGGCCGGTGATATAGGAAATGTACAATGGCAACAGCGGCAGCGTGCACGGCGACAGGAAGGACAAGGCGCCCGCCGCGAAGGCCACCCATGTGGTCAAATCTGTTTCGATGGCACTTTCCCCCTAACCAAGACGATAAGAATAAAAGCAGACACAGCCGCAAGGATGAGCTCCGGCGTCACAACCAAACCAAAATAAAGGACACTTTTCCCGTTCATCAGAGCAAAATGAACGATTGCGCCGATCAGCAGCATAACCGCCAGCCGACTGTTGCGCATGGCGATGAACGTGACCGCAAGCAACAACAGCAGGCCCAATCCGGCCAGCCCGATCGAGGTCGGATTCTCATATAGGCTGTAATAGAACAAATGGTTGATCGAAAACAGCAGCAGGAGCAACTGTAAAAGAGCGTCCAGCAACGAGCGATCCGCCAACAATTTCGGCAACTGTTTCCAAAGATTGTACGTTCCGGTGATGATCACAGCCGCAAATACGGCCTCTTTCGTCAAAAGCAAAACCTGGTAAGGTGCGCGCATCACTTCGGAAAAATGAAGCAAGGCATTGCTGCCGAACGCAAGAGCCAACAGTCGGAACAGCTCGTCGCTCAGCTTGGAAAGTAGCTTCGCTCTTCGTGTTTTTTCGAGGGTGGTCAGTAACCACCAGCTTCCCGATCCGGCCAAGAGCAGCAGGACGGGGATGACCACCGGATTTGATAAGATGTTAATAATAGGATGACCCCTTTCCTGTATTTTTATTGGTCAGAAATCATTCTGACCGATGAGTAGTTCAAGCATAGCATGGATTTTTTCCCCGAGCATCAAATATGCTCCCGGGGGTATTCTCATGTGCCTGTATTGACTCAGAAATACCCGTCTTTTCCGGCCACAACAACACCAAAAAAAAACAGCCCCGGCGGATTCTGCTTATGGACTGCAGATTCCGCCGGGGCTATTCAGATTCAAATTCACATTTTTCTTACGTCATAAATTTCCGGATCAACGCGTTCCAACAGGCCGGCTTCCTTCCCGGAAACAGTCAGGTAGAGCTCGTGCATCGCCCGGGTGCAGATTGTGTAGAGAATCTGCATTTCATTTTGGGCAGCTTTTGCCGGATAGTGGCAAATCGCAAAAACGACATCGAATTCCAGACCTTTAGCCAAACGGGCCGGCATGATCAATACCGGGTGATGGCTGTTGTCGGTATCATGCTGCACCAGTTTGAAATCAATGCCGGCAACCGACAATTCCTGGCTGATGCGTTCCGCATCTTCCGCATTGCGGCTGATGAAAGCCACGCGCATGCCGGCAGCGACGCTCGCATCCACCTTCTGTTTGATGTAGTCCATATCGAGCCCGCCATCGTCGATCAGCAGCACTTCCGGTTTCTTGCCGGAACGGATATAGGTCCCTTCCGGTTTTTCACCTTCGATGAAGCTTTCCGAGAAACGGACGATTTCATTCGTCGAACGGTAGCTGGTCAGCAAACGGTAAGAACGGAACGTACTTTCGGAAAAAATGGTCCGGAGATCATCAAAGGAAAGACGTCTGTTCAGGATATTCTGATTCAAGTCGCCGCTCAGGATGAAGCGTGCGCTCGGGTAGGCATGCTGCAGCATCTGCAGTTGGAAAGGTGAAAAATCCTGCACCTCATCCAGGCAGATGTATTGATATTTCATGTCGCTGGATGGCCCCTTCAGCAGCAAACGCAGACTATAGTAGGCATCCAGATCTTCAAGCAGCACGCTCTTCTCTGCCATGTGTGCCGCAACCACAGCGATGTGGGTGCGCCATTCATCCTCATCCAAGCCGAAAGCATCCAATGAAAGCAATTTAGGAACGGCTCTCAGGAAATGGATGTATTGGTTCTTATAACGGATAAAGGCCAGCGCTTCGATCCTCGCGACGATCGGTTCGAAAGCGTCCTCCAGGATATCAGCCGTCATGGCCTCTTCCATCGCTTTTTGGTTGTGGGTCTCTTTCTCGTAACGGTACAGATCCAGATCGGACATGGCAATCATTTCTTTTTCGACCCATGGCTTGCCTTTTTGCGATTGTTGGATGCGTTCCACGCGCTGCAGCAAATGTCTTTTGAGAATATCCAATTTGCTGGCCAATGAACCTTGGCTTTCGATGCTATAGAAAGCCGACTCGATCTCCTTCTCCGAAAGGATGATGTCACCGCGGAAACGAATATCCGAGAATTTCAGGTAGCGTTTCTTCAGGAGCGCGCCGTATTTCTGCAACGCTTCATAAAAAGCCAAGCTGCCCTTCAGTACCGTGACCTTGGCTAAGCTGTCCTCTTGATCGGCGCGCAAAGAAAATCCGGTCACCTTCCGCTCCATGAATTCGCTGAAGGTTGTATTTCCGACATTCAGTTCACCCAATGCAGGCAACACTTGGGAAACATATTCCTGGAATATTTTGTTCGGGGAAAACAGGACGACTTCTTCCGACTTCAATTGGTCTCGGAAAGCATACAGTAGATAGGCGATTTTCTGCATCAGGACAACTGTTTTTCCTGATCCGGCAACCCCTTCTATCAGCGTGACGGCCGCTTTGGTTTCCCTGACGATCTGGTTCTGTTCTTTCTGCAAAGTGGATACGACCGTGCCCATCTGATAGGATGAAGGTCCTTCCAACACTTCCAGCAAATAAGGATCGCCCATGACATTGTCCGTGTCCATCATGCGGATGATTTCCGCCTGTCTGATCAAAAATTGTCGTTTCAGGTCAACGCCGTATGTCATCGGTTGATCCGCTATCATCAGCTTCACTTTTTCGCCTTTGCTGCCTTCATAATAAAGCGATGCAATGGGTGACCGCCAGTCGACGATCAGGTTCTCATCTTTTTCGAACAAAGATCCGATCCCGATATAGATGGTTTCATTGCCGTACTCATCGTGATAGTCGATACGACCAAAGTAAGGCTCATCCTGCATTTTTTCCAATACTGCGACACGCTCATTGCTGTTCTGTAATTCATTGTTGCGAATCATCAGTTCCTGTTCGAAGGCCCGCAGTTCCGCCGACGATTCCCAGACGCTCTCTGAGGATCCTTGGCTGATTTTGATCTCTTTGGATTCCTTTAATTGCTGTCTTTGCTTTTCACTTTTTTCTTCTACTTGCTCGGCCAATCGCGTTTTTTCGTCGTTGATGACTTTAATGACGCGATGGACACGTTCCTGTTCTTTCGTTAGATCTTTATGCAACCAACCGACACCTCTTTCTTAAAAAAACTCATGGACTATTCGGTCTACTTCACTAAATGCGACATTTAGTAGTATACCATCGTACAGGGATTCTGGCTATTTATTCCCCGCGTCTTGATAGAAACGATTTAAATCAAAAAGCAGCCGGAAGGAAGGGCCTTTTGCAGCTCTTCCTTCCGGCTCATTTTGTTGTGCTGATTACCTTTTTGCAGGTCCTCGCGCATTTGTGTCTATCCATTGAGGCTGTTTTCGATCGCAGTGTATCCTCCCAGGATATTGATGATTTTTTTGAATCCCCGCTCCTCCAAGGCGCCGATGGCAACTGCCGAACGGACACCGGATTGACAATGGACGTAAAGAGGTTCATCCCTTTTAAACGGCAACGGGGCCTCCAAAAGTTTTCCGAGGAGCACGCGTTTGGCGTCGGAAAGATGCCCTTCATTCCATTCGCTCTGCGAGCGCACATCCAATATCTGCAGATCCTTTTCTTGGCGCAAAGCGATGAAGGCTGCTGCGGTGATCGTTTCAGTCATCTTACCGCCAGCGATTTGCCCGGCATCCAGATAGCCTCTGACTTGGTCGAACCCGATCAGCTGCAGTTGACGGGTAGCTGTTTCAGCATCTTCTTTGGTTCCGATGAGCGTCACTTGCCCGTCGTAATCCAGGAACCACCCCACATAAGTCAAAAACTTTTTGTTCAACGGAATATTCAGCGTTCTTTCGATATGGCCGGCTTGATATATCTCTTTCGCGCGCAGATCGATCATCCTATCATTCGGCCCAGCCTGTTGCAGCGGGAAAATCGGATACGGTACATAGGCGCCGCTGTCCCGTTTGTTGATTTTCTTCATTTGTGCAAAGTAGCTGGGCGGCTCAGGCTGGTCCTGCGTCAACGCCTCGATAAAGCTCGTTTCTTCATCATATTGGAAAGCCCAGTTGTTGTATTTTTCGTAGCCCAAAGTGGTCATCGGAACGGCTCCCAGCGACTTTCCGCAGGCGCTGCCGGCGCCATGTCCCGGCCAAATCTGCAGATGGTCCGGATAGTCAGCCATTTTCTGCAAGGAACGGAACATCGCTTTTGCTCCGATTTCAGTGGTCCCTTGCATATGCGCAGCTTCTTCCAGCAAGTCCGGCCGTCCAACGTCGCCCACAAAGATGAAGTCGCCGGTGAACACTCCCATTGGAATGTCCGAACCGCCGCCGATGTCCGTCAATACAAATGACACGCTCTCTGGCGTATGTCCCGGCGTGTGCAACACTTCCAGTTTGACTTTCCCTACAGAAATGATGTCCCCATCCTGCAGCAGCACACTACCTTCAGGCAAATTCTGATAGCGCCAGTCATCCCCGCCCAAGTCCGATACATACAGTTTGGCACCTAAGCGCCTTCCGCTTTCCTGAAGACCGGATGCATAATCGGCATGGATATGCGTTTCCGTGGCTGCAGTGATGACCAATCCTTCATCCTCGGCTGCCTGGATATAATCATCCAAGGCCCGCAGGGGGTCGATAATAATGGCTTCTCCCGTTTTTTGACACCCCACTAAATAGGAAAATTGCGCTATGTGCGGATCAAAAAATGATTTAAAAAACATGCATAAACTCCTCCTTCATCTGCTCAAACTAGCGACAAAATTGATGGTCGTGGCAATGATGGCTGTCCCGAAAATGAAGGACAACAGGGCGTGCCCCAGCGCAGCCTTACGAAATTCCGGTGTCGTAAAAGTCGTGTCGGAGACCTGATAAGTCATCCCGATTGTGAACGCCAGATAAGCGAAATCCCAAAAATTAGGTTTCTCGGTCCCTTCAAAAACCACGCCGCCGTTCACATCGCGATAATACAGTTCCGCATACCGTAACATATAGAGTCCATGCACCGTCGTCCAGGAGAGTACGATGCTGAACAGGCCAAATCCGATTGTCTCGAAACTGCGTTCTTGGGTGGTCAACATCAACGCGACAGCCCCGATACTGATCAAACATGCCAACAGGACAAAAAAATCGATCGTCGAATATTGGATATCCTCTTCTTGCGCAATCCGTTCCGTTTCCGTCCCATCATGAGGATGAAAATCCTTCCACAGCAAATACAATAAAATGATTGCGGCACTGTCCCAACCGATCAAAGGGGTCAATTCCCAACGTAACAGGAAACCGGCTGTCAAGCCGATACTGGTACCGATCGCTCCAGCAATCAGAAAGCGCGTCCTCTTTTTGCGCATATCCCTTCCTGCTTTCGTTTGATCGGCAAATAGATGGTTTCTTTTCATCATGGCAGCCCCCCTGATTTTCGGCCTCATAGTTCTTTCAGATGGTGATTTCGATTACATTCTTTTCTGGATCAAGGAACATGCTTTCGTAGTAGCCATCCCCCGTCACGCGCGGTTGGCTTTTGCATGTGTACCCCGCTTTGATGAGCCTGTCGGTGAAAAAGTCGACGTTCTGCTTGCTGCCGACGGAGACAGCCAGATGCGCCCAGCCCAGCATATCAAAAGGATAGCGTTCCGTGACATTCATCCTCTTCATAAGTTCCAAACGGGCTCCTTCACGGAAGGTAATGAAGTAAGATTGGAAGTCTTTTTCAGGATTCCGATATAATTTATTAGCCTTTCCGTCAAAAAAACGAACATAAAAATCGCGCATCAGCTCCAAATCATCCACCCAGACTGCAACATGTTCTATCTTCATCAGTTTTCACGTCCTCTCAAATCCTTGCCGGTGCGCTGGAGACAAACTCTGCGCGGATGGCCTGCAACAAAACATCCCGGAATCCCTTTCTGGACTTCCCTCGAAAGCGTTCCCTCAACCTGATTTTATCACATTGCTGGCGCATATGCTTTCCCGGAGCATCCGGATGCACTGTCACCGAATGTGTCTTTTTTGCCATTTTTTTCAAAGCATTTTCTCAGCATCCACTCAGAATATGATTGACAGACTGATTTGTATTTGATAGTGTGGAGTTAACAAAATACGATTCGATGTGATGAAGAGGTCGCGGTTAACAATCAGTAAGGGGTTCCCTGAAAGGTGTTGCTGCCGAAATACTCTGTATTGGGGCCAAGGTTGAATAAATCTGGCACTGTCGGACAAAGCCGCCCAGCTTTGTTCGGTGAGCTTCTCACGTTGGGGCAAATTGGTGGAATTCACTATCTGGATGCAATGTTTCAGCTTAAGCAGCCTGTTTTGAACGACTATGAGACCATTTGCTCATAGTCGTTTTTTGTCTATTCATAAATAAAACACAGAATTCAGGAGGAAGATAAGCATGGCTATTTTTGAAGGCTCAGGCGTCGCTATTGTTACGCCGTTTAAAGATACGGAGAACCAAGAAATCAACTACGAGGTATTGGAAGAACTGATCGAGTTCCAGATTGCGAACGGAACCGACTCGATCATTATCGCAGGAACAACCGGAGAGGCTTCCACGCTGACGGATGAGGAACAGCTGGATCTGATCCGCTTCACTGTCGAAAAAGTCAATGGCCGCGTACCCGTCATCGGCGGTGCCGGAAGCAACGATACGCGCCACGGCGTCGGATTGACGCGCGCTGTCGAAGCAACGGGTGTGGATGCAATCCTCAGCGTCACCCCTTACTACAACAAAACATCGCAAAAAGGCTTGATTGAACATTACAAAGCTATCGCCAACAGCGTGAAAGTGCCGATCGTCCTTTACAATGTGCCTGGCCGTACCGGTCAGAATATTACCCCAGAATCTTTGGTGGAGTTGGCGAAAATCGACAACATCGTTTCGTTGAAGGATGCTACCGGCAACTTCGGCCAGGCAGTGGACAACCTGCGTCTTTTGGGCGATCGTTTGGACATCTACTCGGGTAACGATGACACGATCATCCCGCTGATGAGCTTGGGCGCAAAAGGCGTCATCTCCGTCCTTGCCAATATCGCACCGAAAGCTACAGCCGAAATGACCCACGCTTGGCTAGATGGCGACATCAAAAAAGCTGCAGCAATGCAGGCCGAGTACAAAGAACTGATCGACTGCCTGTTCGTGGAGCCGAATCCGATTCCAGTCAAAGCAGGAATGCAATTGTTGGGCTTCAATGTCGGACCGATGCGTCTGCCTTTGACGGATGCCGATCAAGCAGTCATCGACCGTTTGGCCGCAGCCATGAAAAAAGTTGGTTTGATCTAGAACAACCCAAAAACCCCTTCCGGAATAATTTTTATTTCCGAAAGGGGTTTTGTATTTGTCAGAAAAGATGCAGCAGATATTTATTTACCAATAAAATAATCAGTACAAGAAGCATAACAATGACAAAACCGATGGCTCGCTTCACATAGAACTCCCTCAACTTCATGGAAATCCCCTTCCATGACCGCTCTGGAAAAATCTTTTATTTTATGACTACAAGCTTTTTGAAATGGGCCTTCGGAAAGGCACTGATGCCGATGCCGTTCGCATCCCCCAGCTTGATTGTGCCTCCGGTGAACAGCGGACCGCCCTCATAGGATTCGATTTTGTAGAACGACGGCCCAATGAGGTCGACCATCGTGATGCAGTTTTTAGCGGCTGCCAGATGGGCCGCTGCACTGACCGAAATCTTGCTTTCCAGCATGCAACCGATCATACAATCCACCCCGTAGGTTTCCGCCACGGTGCAGATTTTGAGGGCCTCGTGAATGCCTCCGGTTTTCATCAGTTTGATGTTGATGAGGTCGGCTGATTGTGTCTGGATTATATGGAGGGCATCCTTCATGGAAAAAATACTCTCGTCGGCCACTATCGGTGTTTGGACATGTTGCTTCACAAATTTCAGGCCGGCCAGATCGTGCGCCTTCACCGGCTGTTCCACCAGCTCGGTCTGCATGTCCTTATCCTCCAGCAGACTGATGATGCGGACCGCATCCTGGGGACTCCAGCCTTGATTTGCCTCGACCCGGATACGGATGCCCGGTCCGACGGCCTTGCGGATAGCCAGCAAACTATCCACATCTTTGAGCCTTTGCTTACCGACATTCACATTCAGGATGCTGAAGCCGTCCTGAACGGCCTGCATACTGTCGCGCAGCATCTCATCGATGGGATTGTCGCTGATGGTGTAGGCAGTCTCGATTTTCCGTTTCGCTCCGCCCAGTACTTTGTACAAAGGTTGGCCGAGCGTTTTGGCATATAAGTCGTAGACAGCCATGTCAACGGCAGCTTTAGCCGATGTGTTGTTGACGATGCTGGCATGCAGCCTTTGCATGATGGTATCCAGGTCGAAAATTTCCATCCCGATGATGCTCGGAGCGATATATTGCATGATGGCCTCGCGGATGGAAGCCTTTGTTTCGCCGGTGATCAAGGCTGTCGGTGGTGCCTCCCCATAGCCTGCAGTACCGCTGTCCGTCACGATGCGGATCAGGATGTTATTCACGGCATCAACCGTGCGCGACGCTGTTTTGAATGGCGTCCGCAGCGGGATGGCCACTTCCCCAATTTCAATTCTGTCGATTTTCATCATCAAACCCCCTCTCTTCACCGGCACGCTTTCTAATCCGGGATAAGGCAGCGGCTTTTTCAGCTGATTTTGTTCCACCACCCGTTTGTATCTATTTTACCAAGAAAACGCTTAGGCACCAAACGGGAGGCCGTAGTCTGCTGGCTTCTCGATGAAGCACGATAAATAACGTCCAAGCGGCCAGCAGCGTTACACTGGTCGCTTGGACGTTATTTTTTTCTGCTTACAGGGCTACGGCGGAAATTCGGCTATCATTTTTGCTCGTGTTCTCCGGCCAAGAGGAGCTTCGCCGGAGGAAAACTTGGTTTCGGGTTGCCTCCTCAGGTGAAGATTGCTTCACCTGAGTTCAGGAGCCCCATTTAAGCGTCTCCTCCGGCCGCATCAGAACTCACCGGAGAAAAACAGCTGAATCCAGTTCGGTTTCTTTCGGCCAGCTTCGCTTGCGCCAGCTGGCCTCCCGCATTCATTATCCTTGTTTTTTCTTTTGCTGCCTGCTCGTCAGGCGCACGACCAAGTTGCGCGGCGCCAGCTTCGACGAGAAGAGCGCTCCCTTCAGCAACATCGTCGGAACGATGATTTTCTTGCGTTTATACATTTTATCCAAGGCATAATTGACGCAGTATTCAGAAGTGATGCCCTTCAGATTGAACTTCACATCAGCTACTTTATTGAACTCTGTGTCTACCGGCCCCGGACATAACGAACCGACGTAAACGTTGCTCTTCTTCTCTTCCAATTCTTCAGCGATTGCAGAGGTGAAACTTGTTACGTAGGCTTTGGTTGCGTAATAAGTTGCCATGTAAGGCCCCGCTGGCATCAGTCCGGCAACCGAAGCAACATTCAGAATATAACCTTCATTTTTTGCGATCATATCCGGCAGAAATTTCTTGGTCAGAATATGAACCGCCTTGATGTTGACATCGATCATCTCCAGTTCCTTGTCCAGGCTGGTCGTCGTGAACGCGCCGAAATCGCCGAAACCGGCACAATTGATCAGCATGGAAATGTTTCTGTCCTTCGTTTCTTCGTACAGACGGTAGCATTCCTCCGCCTTAGCCAAGTCCGCTGTGATGATTTCACTTTTGGTCGACAAATGTTTGGCGATTTCCAAAAGTCGATCCTCACGCCTCGCAACCAGAATCAGATCGTATCCTTGTTGGCTCAGCTTCTTAGCGAACTCCTGACCGATACCGGAGCTTGCGCCAGTGATGAGCGCTAGTTTATTTGTCATTATTTGTCCCTCGCGTTTCGTCAAAATGATAGTTGTATTTAGCGTATCGTATTTGCTTCATCAGAGCAATATTTAAGTGCATCTGCTAAATGTTTTCACTATATTGATAGAAACTATTTGAAATGATTACCGTAATATATAGGCAAACAGAAATGAAGGAGTGGTATTTTGCGCCATCATAACGATTCTTATTTCACTGGGACACTATTGGAGTATTTGGGTATGATGCTGGTAATTTTTCTCTCGGGAGTTTTCTCTCTCGGGCTGGCTGCACCTTGGGCTTTCTGTTACCGGGAAAGATGGGTCGCCAGGCATACCTACATCGAAGGCCGCCAATTGCATTTTATCGGAAAAGTTTTTGACCTGTGGCTTTCCTTGCTGAAATGGACTCTTTTTTCGATCCTGACTTTGGGCCTGTACTCTTTTGTTGTGCCGATCCGTTTCCAGCAGTGGCGCATCAAAAATACTTATGTTTACGGCTATTGGGACGAATACTACGCGACGGAATAACAACTTCATCCAAACAAAAAACCCCAAACACGGGGTTTTTTCGTTATCTTAAACATGCATCCGTTTTTCCAACTCGCGCCAAATCTCGCCGCCGTGGTAGAGCAGGATGATGACCAAGGTGACTGCGCTCATCATGACCGACAGGCTTGAAGGCAATGATGTCGTGACCCAATCCAAGGTCAGGAAAAGCGCCGGCAGCAGCCCCAGCAAGGCGGCTGTCAAAAGGTAAAGCACATAGTCCCTCACGCCCAAGTTGACAAGTCGCACTGCGATATATAGGGATATGATGGCAAAACTGCAGATGATCGGTACGGCATACGTGGTCGACCACCCGCTCCATCCTGACAAATAATCCAAATAAATGCACAGGAGCGACAGCGAGACGATCAGATAAACGATGCCCTTTGCGATGTTCCGCCTTTTCCGGATCAGGATCAAGACGGAAAGCCACATGCTCATGATCCCGAACAGGGCGAGCTGAAGATTCTCCATCCGTCCGATCCAGATCAATTCGATCAGCAGAAAGGCGATGATCAGAACGAAGGAAATCAAGGTCAAATATTTCCAGACTATTTCCTTATTGAACCGCAGCGGAATCTTCGGATAGGGATCCGGCAGCACCGGATCGGCGGCTTCATCCAATGTCGTTTGGCACAAGGGGCATTGATCCCATTCTCCCTTGATGGTCGCGTTGCAGTGATGGCAATATCTCATTCTAACTCACCTTCCAAATCTTTACTTGTGACCTTATTCGCTGCGACAGTTACGTCTATGCCTGCGTGGGTCAAAATCCGGACAAATTGCTCCTCGATCGTGGATTCGACAAATGGTGAGGTGAAACTGACGGTCAGCTGGTCTCCATGGCTGATGGCGCAAAATTGCGGACGGACCGCTGAAGTGTGGAAATACATTTTTTCGATGTAGCCGTCGATCGGATCAGGAAACGTGACCTTTCCTAGATTAGAGATCGCAATCGTCAAATTCCGGTTGCTGACGTAATTGACCAGCTTCAGAACAAGGTCTTTGATAGGTCGGAAGACCACCCGCGTGAAGGGGCTGTACTCGAAGGCAATCAATGTCCTCAGCTTGTCCTCCAAGCTTTCCGGTGTAATCTGTTGCTGGAACTGCTCCTTCAGGGTTTGGGCTATTGCGCCAATATCATCCGTATTGTCCTGTTCATTTGTGGTATAGATCAGGCGAGTTGTGCTGAAAAAATTCCTGGCAGAATTGGACGGGAAGAACTGCCTTAAATTGACCGGAACAGAAACAGCCATAGCCGATCCGGGTTTAAAATCGGGACTGGCTCTGCGTACAGCCAGCATAAATACTGCAGTCAGATACAAGGTCAGCGATGTTTGCTGCTCCCGGGCCAAAGCAAGCACATCCTTGACCGGCAGCTCCAATTCGACGACATGTGGCCGGTTGTCAGGCGTCTTTTTGCCGCGGAACTGGTGCACCGGCCGCTTCTGCTTATTTTCCTCAGGCAAGGCGCTCTTTTGCGATGGGCTCTTTCCAGCTAATTGACTGACTTTCGCGAAGGAACGGATGGCGGATTGTGCCGCGTCAGTAAAGTTCTGTTTCTTATTCTTGCGGAAATAGTGCGCAAAACTGTCCTCCAGTTGATGGTTCAAACGGTCATGCGCCGCGGCACTCAGGCCTTCAAAAGCCTCGGGATGCCGCAGCATGATGTAGGCCTTCAACAGATCTTCGAAAAACCAGAGCGCACCGGTTCCGTCCGACAAGGCATGGAACAATTCCAAATGAACCCGATTTTGGTTGTAGAAGACTCGAAATAACAGTTCCTTCCGATCAAAATGATAAATTTGCGCGCAAGGAGGTAACGTGTCGGCCGTCACCTTTGGCTTCAGATCGCTTTCTTCCAGATAATACCAGAAAAATCCACGCCGCAGTACACTGTGGTACAGCACATAGTTCTCATAGACTTCATCAAGTGCCCGCTGCAGCAACAACGGATCCACCGCATCGGTCAATTCCGCACTCATGCGGAAGACCTTCGTATCACTGTTCGTCATGGCCGCTAAAAATATGTTGGAGGCATTATCCAAACGTACCCACTTTTTTCGGTTCACTGCTGCCCCTCCTTTCTTCCTTCTTTTCTATAGAACGAGCTTCTTGGCTTATGCATTAAGAAACGCATTGATGACTTCGTAGGCTTCTTCAACCGATTCGGCCGTCTTCGGATAGGTGATGAAGCCATGGACGATACCGTTCACGCGATGAACCTGCACCTTGTTGCCGGCTTTCTGCAACGCTTCCGCGTAGGCTTCGCCCTCATCCCGCAACGGATCGAATTCGGCTGTGATCACCAACGTTTCCGGCTGATTTGACAAATTTTCAGCCATTAAAGGTGCGACATACTCATTTTTACGAAGTTCAGGATCAGGCTGGTATAGCGCCATATATTCTTCCATTTTTTTGGCAGTCAGTCCGTAATCCTGTCCATTCGTACGGATCGATTCGAAAGGGGAAGCTTCCGAATGATCCCAATAGGTGACCGGATACAACAAAATCTGTTTGATTGGCGTCGCTTGACCTCTATCACGGAGCAGCAAAGACACGGCTGCGGCCAAATTCCCACCGGCTGAATCGCCGATCAGAATCAAATCTTTTTCATCCGATAAGCCGCTCATTTCCAGATGCTTCAGCAATACTTCCGCTACCCGGTAACAATCATAGAGGCCTGCCGGATACGGATGCTCCGGCGCCAAACGATAATCGACAGAGTAGACCGTTCTACCGGTCAGATCCGCCATATTGATGCAGGCATTCGTATAGGTTTCGATGTCACCGATGACCCACCCACCGCCATGGAAAAAGAGCAAGGGTTCTTTATACAGATGCTCTTTCGGATAGAAGACACGCACGGGAATATCATGGGAACGGTCCTCCGAATAGATTTTGTGATCCATAATGATATAACCCTTTTTTGGTTTGGGAGCCAAAATCTGCTGCACTTTGCGGACGCGGGCATAATCTTCCTGCATGTTGATTTTTGGTGACGACATCAACTTGAGCATCAATTTAAACAATGGATTCATTCAATTTTCCTTCCTCTGACAGCGTTGGCTGTTCTGGTATCTTTGCTTTATTATAGCACAGGATGAGCTAGTCCCATCACACTTGGACCCTTCGTGAAGGCTACAGGTGTGATGGATATGCCACTCTTTCGGCTTGCAAATTCCGCCTAAATTGTTATACTTGTTATATAACGAACGATCACGGGAGTGGTTTTGTTGAACCCAATCGTAAACCTAACCTGGAGATATAAAACTAAGCGAAAAAAAAGAAAGAAGGCGAGTTTTTATGTCAGCTGATTTGCAGCCATACTTCCCTATCCTGATCCCTTTAGTCGTGATCCAGATCATCCTGTTGATCACGGCCCTGCTCCACCTGAACAAGCATCCCCATGTAAAAATAGGCAATAAAAATCTTTGGATCTTCGTCATCATTTTCCTGAACATCATCGGTCCGGTCCTGTATTTTTTGATTGGAAGGGGCGATGAGTGATGGACATCCTCACGATTGCCGGATTGGGGAAAGCCTTCGGGAGCCAAAGCGTGCTCGATGACCTGTCCTTCTCCGTCCCTGAAGGCTCGATCTACGGTTTCATCGGCAAGAACGGCTCCGGGAAGACGACCACCATGAAGATCGTTTTGGGCTTGCTGCCGGCAGATACCGGCGAAATTTCTGTTTGCGGCGAAAAAGTGCATTACGGTGACACCCGGACGAACCGCTTCATCGGCTACCTGCCGGATGTACCCGAATTCTACGGTTTCATGACCGCAAAGGAATATCTGCGGTTGTGCGGCGACGTCACAGGCATGCCGTCCGCGCTTATTCAAACCAAATCCGAGGAACTGTTGGAACTGGTCGGACTGGCGGATGTGAAAAAACGCATCGCCACGTTTTCCCGCGGCATGAAACAGCGCTTGGGGATCGCCCAGGCTTTGCTGAACGAACCCAGGCTCTTGATTTGTGACGAACCGACTTCCGCCCTGGATCCGATTGGCCGTAGGGAAATATTGGATATCCTGCTGAAAGTGAAAAAACGGACAACCGTAATCTTTTCGACCCATGTCCTGAACGATGTGGAAGCAATCTGCGATCAGGTAGGCATCCTTGACGGAGGAAAAATTGTCCTGACAGGCTCGGTATCCGAACTGAAAAACACTTACTCCAGACATTCCTGCACGGTGACCTTCCGGACACAGGCGGATGCTGATTTATTCCGGACAAGTGCACGGATTAACGTCGTAGGGAGCCCCGTTTCTGAAAAACATGCTTCTGTCACCATCCAATCTGAAGATCCGGAACAGACCATGGCGTTGATCATACGGATTTTGAGCGAAACTGGGTTGGTTCCGCTCCGAGTGGAAACGGTCGAACCCAAACTAGAAGATATCTTCCTGGAGGTGATCCGATGAGAGCGTACCTTGCCTTCACAAAAAAGGAACTGATTGAATATACACGAAACTTTAAGATGTTCCTTGCGATTACTTTGTTTGCGTTGTTGGGCATCATGAACCCGTTGACGGCCAAATTTATGCCCGAACTGTTAGGAAATTTCATGCCAGAAGGGATTACGATCCTCATTACGGAACCGACGAATCTCGATTCCTGGCTCCAATTCTTCAAGAACGGCACCCAGATTGGTCTGTTCATCATCGTCATCCTTTTGAGCGGTATGATGGCAAAAGAATACGAAAAAGGCACGCTCATTAATATGGTCACAAA
>ERZ1023652.50-NODE-50-length-27712-cov-7.867899_pt1 | contig 27712 bp, 29 predicted proteins | sample MGYA00520879_ERZ1023652 | MGnify/ENA primary metagenome ERZ1023652 (study PRJEB33180, sample SAMEA4044469) | wastewater metagenome | place: Denmark | collected 2016-04-02 | study: EMG produced TPA metagenomics assembly of the PRJEB13832 data set (Local surveillance...
GTTCCACAGTCCCTGAATGGGACACTATGATATTTTTGAAAGATACCAAAAGTCCCCAAGATTATGACCAGGCCATTTTTAGACTTCAATCACCTTGGATTAAAGAAATCAAGGATACTGAAACAGGAGAAGTTATCGGAAAAGAGGATATGAAACCTCAAACGCTTTTGATTGATTTCGCTCCTAATCGTATGTTTAAGATTGAATCTGATAGGGCGATCGTCGTCAATGCTTCTGAGCTGAAGTCAGGCAATGATGAGCAAGAGAAACAGCTACAAAGAAATATTAATGTTTCGCCCATCATCTACATGAATAGAAATAAGCTGAAAGAAGCAACACCGACTGATATAATTGCTAAAATCCGTGAATATTCAGCAGATAAGAGCATTATTGATGAAGTAGTGGAGCTTCCAGTTGATGATTCACTTTACAGTATCCCTGACATTCTAGCTGAAATCTCTAACCAAGCAGAACTAGGCTCTAAAGCTGGGTTTGAAACTAGTGTTAATGACTCAACTTTCGCAGCTTGAATAGTTGATTAAACCTTTATGTGTATTGCTTTAATTGGGTATTCAATAGGTACCTTGACAATTAAATACATAAGAAAAACACCTCGTTATTTGGTATAGTTTAATTACCACAAAAAAACTACCAATAGCGAGGTGCTTATCACTATGATAACTAATAATGGCCTAAACAATCAACTACCAAATTCATTACAAGCAGTATTCGATGAACTAAAAATCCTTAAACATCTTCGAAATGCTGGAATAACGAAAAGTGCAGGGTTTTCCTGTGGTTATTTATTCCAACTGATCTTCTGCCTTATCTTTGAAGGCAAAAATTGGTTCAGAATGCTTGAAAGCAAGAAATCCGTTGGATTACCCCGCAAGGATGCCATCTACCGTTTTTTGAACAGTCCAACCTATAACTGGCGCCGTTTTCTACTTTCTTTGAGTGCGTCTACAATCTCCAAAGTAAGCGCCTTGACCAATCACAAACGTCCGAAAGTGTTGATTATCGATGATTCTGCCTATGAAAGAAATCGCAGTAAGAAAGTAGAATTGCTTGCGCGCTGTTTTGATCATTCCTCGCAGAAAATGCGCTTTTACAAAGGATTTCGGATGCTTACGCTTGGCTGGTCCGATGGCGCGACCTTTATGCCACTTGATTTTTCCTTGCTGAGTTCAACGAAATCCGGCATTAACGGAATCGATGACAGAATTGACAAGCGGACCTGTGGGTATAAAAGACGCAAAGAAGCGCTTGGAACGGCGCCATCCGCTATCCCTGATATGATTCAACGCGCCTTGGCATCCGGCGTTGACGCATCTTACGTTCTAATGGATACCTGGTTCACACAACAACCCTTGATTAAAGCCATTAAGGAACAAGGCATTGATGTGATTGGAATGGTTAAAGCCACCAACCAGCGGTATTCGGTGGATAACAAATGGGTTGATCTGAAGAACCTTTATAAACTGGCTACACCAACAAACCATCATAAAGACATTTTACGCTCCGTCCATACTACAATGGCCAACGGGATTCCCGTAAAGGTTGTCTTTATACGAAACCGAAATAACCACAGCCGTTGGCTGGCAATATTAAGCACGGATTGTTCCTTGACGGAACAGGAAATTGTCCGTATTTACGGTATGCGTTGGGACATTGAGGTTTTCTTCAAGGCGACAAAATCGCTTTTGAAACTGCAGAAAGAAGTGCAAGGTAGATCTTATGATTCTCTCGTTAGCCACACGACAATTGTGTTTGCACGGTACATTGTGTTGTCTTGGCAGAACCGATGCAACACGGATGAACGAACGTTGGGTGGCATGTTTTACGAACTTTGTGATGAATTGAAAGAGCTTGATTGGGCTGTAGCATTACAGCAGCTGATTGAGATTCTTGAAGAGGCTTTGGAAAAAACATCGAAAAAATTTAAACATTTCATCAAATGTCAACTGCAGCATTGGTTTGCAAGTCTGCCCAATTATATCAAGGCATACTTGCCTATTTTGAGCTGCGAAAGTTGAGTTAGTTAGTATCACTTACACAATACATGAAATTGTATAAAATCATGTATCCGGAACCCTATACCCATAGGGTTCTTTTTTTATAGTTCCACTGAATAAACGATTATGCAGTATAATCGAATGAAATCATGTATAGAAAATGGGACCACTTATAACCTACAATATCCTCTCTTTATAATCATACCTTAATCGCAATCGATTAAATGGACATAGAATTTGAAACGAGTTTATGGACACGTATTTCATCTCTTTTGGAGAAAAACAATACAAAAAATACAGTGTCCAGAAATGAACCATTTTCTGGACACTGCTCTTCGTTTTCCAACACCTGCGAAAGTAGCAACTTATCAATCCGCTCCCCTGTCGGTATTCCACCGTCCGGCAAAAACCATTCGCAAGGAAGGGAACGGGCTGGTTCTGCCATTGGTTTTCCTTTAATACCCAACCATCTTTACCTTATCCCATCCACAATAAAAGTAACCCTCCAGATGGTGCTTTTGTTGTGGATGAAAAGCTTGTATAATGAAATAGCTATCCAGATTCCAGCAAAAGTTCCCAAATCTTTAAGAAAAGTCTATTATTTTTAAAATAATTGGACTTATGTTGATTCTCCATGTACGCTTATAGGATGAAAAGATCAGCAGAAGTGGGAACGAGAGATGGGGCAGCGTGCCTCTGGAATTTTTAAAGAGATGCACGTGTTTGATGAAATAGGATAATTATAGAAACTTTTAAAAATAAAGGGGAATTTGGTTCATGAAAACGCATAAAGAACAAAGTAGGATTCAAGTGATTGACTGGTTGCTTAGGATGATGAAAGGGATGATGATCGGGTCGGGGGCTATCCTTCCGGGAGTCAGCGGTGGCGCACTTGCGGCTGTTTTTGGCTTATACGAACCATTGATTGTCTTTCTCTCGGATATCACGAATGATTTTGTCAAACGGGTTATGTACTTCTTGCCGGTTGGGGTAGGGGGAATCTTGGGCGTCTTCGTACTGGCCTATCCCTTGGACTACGGGCTGCAGTATTATCCCGTCCATGTATTGTGGGCTTTCATAGGAGCCATCATCGGAACGCTTCCTTCGCTTTACCGGGAAGCGGGCAAGCATGGACGCACGCGTGGGCATATCATACTAGCGTTAACGGTTGCCATTGTCATGTTTTTCATTCTGTTCTGGTCCAATGAGAATCTCAATCTGCATGTGGGTCAAAATTTCTTCACCTGGTTACTAGCGGGTGCCATTTTTGCTTCTGGTTTCATTGTCCCTGGCTTGAGCCCCTCAAACTTTTTAATTTATCTGAATTTGTACCAGCCTCTGACAGAAGGCATTCGCCTGCTTGATTTTTCGATCTTGATTCCCGTGGCCATCGGAGCTGTTCTCTGCATTTTTCTTTTTGCCAAAGCGGTACGGTACTTACTGAACATTGCGTATGCGACAGTCTTCCATTTTGTGTTCGGCGTGGTGATTGCCTCCACCACCATCATTGCTCCCTCATTGGAACTATACAGCGGCTTCACCTTCCTTAATTATGCTGTCGTTCTCTTGCTCTTCTTTGCCGGCTTAGCACTTGGCTTGTGGATGGGGAAATTGGAAGACACTTATAAGTAATCCTTTGAGAGATTACCGGCTCTTCATATGAAAGCTATCTTGCTGAATAAATCCGAACGGAGCTGGGACAAAAGTCTTCGTATCTGAAATCTAAAAAAACTAAGACGCTAATCCTGTAGGGCAGGGTTAGCGTCTTAGTTTTTTTAGATGATCGCGTTCATAGCTTAGGAGTATCAGTGGAATATCTGCTGATTGGAGTGGCTGTTTTCCCCAGTATCACAGACTGATACCTTTCCAGAAGATATCCCAGACTATTGCTTGTAATTCTTCATACCTTTGGCTATCTTCATAGACTAATTGAACGTCCAGGCCATCCAACAATGTGACAAAAGCTAGCGCACACTCTTTCGCTCTGATACGAAATGGTTGTTTTGCAAAGCGAGATCCTAACGTTGCAGTCAATATCTCTATATATTTATAGATTTTTTGCATAACATCTTCATGCATCTCATCCGGTACAAGAAAAGAAATAGTCAGCATCAGTTTTGTGTTCGGATTCGTCAGAAAGCGTTCCTTATGTTCCGTTAAGAACTGATAAAGCTGCTGCTCAATCGATTCCTCTCCATGTTGCTGAAATTACTGCTGAATAAATTGTAGCTCGTCGTCTACCGCTTCTGTATAAACTTCTTCCATTGCTCGTAATTAAAAAAGGCAAGTAGATGTGTATACAAAGTAGATACTTTGGTGGTAAGATGAACTCAAAGAAAGGGGGATTTATGATGCTGCAATTACCTGTCAAACAATGGGGGAACAGTCACGCAATACGCTTGCCAAAAAGTGTATTGGAAGCACTGGAAGTAGAGAAAGATGATGAACTGAATGTAGAAATTGTCAATCATTCGATTGTGTTGACCAAAGCCGAAAAGGACCTGACTTTTCAAGAACTGTTCAAAGGGTACGACGGAGAAAAATTCACTTCAGAATTACAAAACCTTTCGCCAGTGGGGAATGAGAAATGGTAAAACAAGGAGATATTGTTAAAATTAATTTAGACCCAAAACAAGGGCACGAGCAGCAAGGATACAGACCGTATATCTGTTTGAGCTATCATGGGGTCAGTGACTATGCTAATGTGGCTGTATTCGCTCCCATTTCAAATACAGAACGCAATTATCCTTTGTATGTGCCATTAAGAGGCACAGAGTCTTCAGGAAAAGTTTTGCTGGATCAACTAGTAACAATCGATTACAACGCGAGGAAGTATAGCTATGTTGAAACCGTACCAGAAAAACTAATCGATGAATTGCTGATGAAAGTAAAAGTAATCTTTCAAAAAAACGAAAAAATTGTTTGATGAATCTCAATGCGTACCTCTCACACTTCCCGTAACCTAGGGTATACTCGAAAAACTTTTTGATTTGGTATTTTTTTCGACTATATCCAAAAAAAGCGCAACCGGCAGGAATATCCGCCGGTCGCGCTTTTTTGGATGATAAATAAATGACTATTATTGATGAATGACCGCATGGATCTCGATGCCGCTGTTGTCTTTGAAAATAAGGGTGTTGTCCGCTTCTTCAAACGAAACTTCTGCCTGAACCAGTCTGCTTTTCAGCGCTTCATAGGCAGTGTTGTCGGCAACTACCCAAGTGAAGTAGGCCAAACCGGGTTGGCTCTTTTCAGCGGCGGGTAACTGTTTTCCAGCCCACATATTCGAACCGATGTGATGGTGATAGTTTCCGGCGGCGAAGAATTTTGCTTGCCCGAAGAAGTCTGACTTCAATGAAATACCGAGTACGTTTTGGTAAAATTGTTGCGTTTCGACCAGATCGTGAACGGTCAAATGGACGTGTCCCATTATGGAGCCGGAAGGGATGCCATCATAAATTTTGACCATCGCGCCGATTACGCCATCAGCGTCCATCGCTTCGGTAACGCCTTCGATTTTGCCATCCGGACGGATATCCCAATCCGACATCTCTTTGTCGCGGTAGATTTCGATGCCATTGCCTTCTGGATCGTTTAAGTAAATCGCTTCGCTGTAGCCGTGGTCACTCGCTCCATCAATGGCATATTTTTTCGTCAACAAATGATAAAGGATGGATCCCAAATCTGCGCGAGTCGGTAAAAGAATCGCCAAGTGGAAAAGTCCGGTTGTCCGTTTGCGGTTGGAGGGGGCAGCGAGTTGGATCAGCTCCACTAAAGGCGTGTTGTCCGCAGCAACCCCCAACACAACCGAATTTTCCTTTTCTTCCATTAAATCCAAGCCAATTGCTTCCTGATAAAATTGCGTCATTTTCTTAAGATCATTGACTTTCAAGGCAACCTTGCCCAAATCCCAAAATGCTGTCATGTTCATTTTCCCCTTTATTATCGTTTTTATTTGAATTTTATTTTTTCCGGAATAATATCACAAATTTAATTAATACGAATTCGAAATACTTGATGGATTTACTATAATACCTAACTTACTTTTTGTCAACCGTTATTATTTAATTCTTTTATTTGAGCTGAATCGCCTTCTAAAGAAAGCAAAATACAAGCTTATATTCCACCCGAAAGCCATAGAGCCGCGCCTTCCTATTTTCCTGCTTTTCCCTTATAATAGATGGACGAAGCAAAAGTGAAAGAGGGAAAAGGATGAGCTATCAAGCACTATATCGGGTTTGGCGCCCGCAGCGGTTCGGAGACATCGCAGGTCAGGAAGCGGTCACGCAGACGTTGAAGAATGCCTTAATACAGGGGAAAACGAGCCATGCTTACCTTTTTACCGGGCCGCGGGGAACGGGTAAGACGAGTGCAGCCAAGATTTTTGCGAAAGCCATCAACTGCCATCATCGCGTCGACGGGGAGCCGTGCAACGAATGCGAAACGTGCCGTGCCATCACCGAGGGACGCTTGAACGATGTCATCGAAATCGATGCCGCCAGCAATAATGGTGTGGAGGAAATCCGGGATATCCGCGACAAAGCGCGTTATGCCCCGACCCAAGCCGACTACAAAGTCTACATCATCGATGAGGTGCACATGCTCTCGACCGGTGCCTTCAACGCGCTTCTGAAGACGCTGGAGGAGCCGCCCGAAAATGTCATCTTCATTTTGGCGACGACGGAGCCGCACAAGATTCCGTTGACGATCATTTCCAGAACGCAACGGTTTGACTTCAAACGTATTTCCTATCAGGACATCATCAACCGGATGGCCTACATCCTGCAGGAGGAGAAGATCGGCTACGATGAGCAGGCGCTGCATGTCATCGCGCGCTCCGCGAACGGCGGGATGCGGGATGCACTCAGCTTGCTCGATCAGATCATTTCTTACGGATCGGATGCGGTCACTTTCGAAAATGCGGTGAAAGTTTCCGGCAGTCTGACGGAAGAAATGATGATTTCCTTCTCAAGCGCGTTGCTGCATGAAGAGACGGAATCGGCACTGCAACTGCTGCAGGAAATCCTGAGTGCAGGCAAAGAGGCTGGCCGTTTCCTTGAGGAGATGATCCTGTTTGCGCGGGATGTGCTGGTCTACCAGCAAACAAACGGCAAGGCCTTTGCCGACAATACGCAACAATACAGTGAAGCTTTCCAGACTTTCTCGCAAGAGGCACCGGCAACGTTCCTCTACGAGATGATCGAGGCCTTCAACGAGACCCAAGGCGAGATGCGCTTCTCGACGCAACCGGATATCTATCTGGAAGTGTTGGCGGTGAAGCTGTCTCAATCCAAGGCGCATGCTCATGCAACGGCCGCAGTTCCGAGCGCACAAGCCGCGCCGAACGGAGAAGTTCAGCGGCTGGCGCACGAGTTGGAGCTCGTCAAAAAGGAACTCGCGAAGCTGCAGGAACTGATCGCCTCCGGGAATCTGACTGTTTCGCAGGAAGGTGCCAAAGCGGCGCCTGCCAAGAAAGAAACGGCTCGTCAGTCGAACACGTCTGCCGGATTCAAGCCCAACATGGGGCGGACGTACCAGATTTTGGGTGAGGCGACAAAGCAAGATCTTGCCCGCGTCCGTGATTTCTGGACGGATATCCTGGATGTTCTCTCGGTTACCCAGCGTGCTGTCCTGAAGCAAGCCAATCCGGTGGCAGCGAGTCCGACCAGTTTCATCCTGTCGTTCCAGTATGATATCCTTTGCCAAAAAGCGACGGAAGATGCGGAACTGCAGGCGGCTGTGGATGCAGCAACGCAGCGGATGCTGCAGCGTCCCGGCGAATTGGTGTGTTTGACGGAAGAGCAATGGACATCGGTGCGACGCAACTACATCCAGAACCGGAACGGCAGCCCTGCTGCCGAATCCAATGGCGAACTGAAACAAGCCGCTCCGAAGCAGGCTCCGGTACCATCGGCTGCTCCGAAACAGCCTGTTTCGGCAACTGGCGATAAAGATAAACCTGTCGATCTGGATTTGCCGCCGGAACCACCGATGCCGGAAATGGAAGATGGCTATCGCGGTGACTATCACCCCGGAAATTTCGCCGATGATTTTTCGGTCGAGACCGATCCAATCGTGATAGAGGAACAAAAGGAACAAGAAGTCGTCGATCAGGCGTTGAGCCTTTTCGGAGACGAAGTCGTAACGGTCGTCGAGGACTGACGGCGTTCGAAATAAATACAAGCTATGAAAAAAATAAAATACACACACAGAGAGGGAGTCATACAATGCGAGGCGGAATGGGAAATATGCAAGGCATGATGAAACAAATGCAAAAAATGCAAAAAGAATTGGAGCAGACGCAAGCACAACTGAACGTAACGGAGTTTGTCGGCGCGGCATCCAATGATCTGGTCAAAATCACGATGACAGGGGACAAAAAAGTCACTGATGTTGTCATCGCACCCGAAGTGGTCGACCCGGAAGATGTGGAAATGCTGCAGGATCTGATCCTGATGGCGACGAATGACGCATTAAGCAAGATTGATGAAGCAACGAAAGCGAAATTGGGCAAATTTGCCAATGCGATCCCAGGCTTCTAAGCCAGGCCGCAAGTAATAACCAAAATGAATGAGGGGAGCGAGGGTGAGACAAGTCGGGCAGTGTTGACTTTAGTCCCAGCCTCGTTTCTTTTGAGAGAAGAGAAGGGGATTTTTCGAGATGCAATATCCAGAACCCATAGCTAAATTAATCGAAAGTTTCATGAAATTGCCGGGCATCGGACAAAAAACGGCCGCCCGATTGGCTTTTTTCTGTCTGGACATGGATGAGGAGGCTGTGCTCGCGTTCGCGGACGCGCTGATTCGTTCAAAAAGGGATTTACACCAATGTGCCATCTGCGGTAATATTACCGAAACAGATCCGTGCAATATCTGTTCGGACACGACGCGGGACGCGTCCATCATCCTGGTGGTCGAAAATCCCCGCGATGTCATGTCTATGGAGAAAATCCGTGAGTACCACGGTCGATACCATGTGTTGAACGGGGTGCTTTCGCCGATGGAGGGGACTGGACCTGAAGATCTGAACATCGCCAGCCTGATAAAACGGCTACAGGACGAAACAGTCAAGGAGATCATCATCGCGACAAATGCGACAGCCGAAGGGGAAGCGACGGCGATGTACCTTTCGCGCTTGATCAAACCGGCGGGCATCAAAGTGACGCGCCTTGCCTACGGACTGGCTGTCGGCAGCGATATCGAATATGCGGATGAGATGACGCTCTTTCGTGCCATCGATGGACGCCGAGAACTGTAACAAAGGCAGCAAAAACGGGGGGAACAAGGAAAAAGATGGCATTCCATTTAAACAGCGCAAGCAAGAAGCAGGGACACTTAAAGCAGCAATACGACGAAAAGTTGATTGATTTGATCCGCGACATCCATCAACATTACACGACCTTGGCCCAACTGCAACAGAATGCCTATGATTTGCCTGAAGAGTTGCGTATTTTTGAAAAGATTGCGGAAGCGAAATATCTGTTCCTGCTGCGGGAAGCCAAAGAACGCCAGCTCCAGGCAGACATTTCAGCACCGAAAAAAGCCAAGCAATTCCGGTGGCGCAAACGCACGAACCGCGCGGAAGATATTTTCCATTCGGAATAATGAAGAAACAGGCCACTATGCGGTCTGTTTTTTTTGTTCCATAGATAAATCGGTACAAGAGTAATTGCCAACCTCCATTAATGAAATATCCGCCACTGCATTTTCAGTCAAGAGAATTACGACCAAAAGACTTAAGGTCAATGGTATGTTACGAAGATTTGAACATTTAAAAAACATACAACAATAATGTAAGCGTTACATTGATTTGGTAGCGCTTTTAATATAAAGTTATGTATATCAAATGTTAGTTTTGCAATATGATACTTTGTATCGAAATAGGCAATTATATTTTGTTTCATAAAAACAGGATACTTTCGTTTTGGAGGAAGGGTGTGAGCAGGCAATTAAGATGACCGTTGGGCTAATTAGGTTTCGTTATGTAACCGCTATTATTTGGGGAGTTTAGAGTTAGAAGAAATACAAAATTGGAGGTATTCATTTGGAAACTACAGTAAAAGAAGTTAAAGCAAGACAAGAGTCCCGTTACAGACGTGCAAAAACATGGCAGATTGGTGCATTTGCACTGAACAACACTGCAACAAACATATTTTTATATTTGATGATGTTCGTATCCTATTACGCTACAGGAGTCGTTGGTTTGGGGACAGTCATTGTATCCACTCTGATTACGATGAGCCGTATGTGGGACGGAATCACTGATCCAATCATCGGGTTGTGGATCGATAAGACAGACGGAAAAATGGGTAAATTCAGGCCTTTCATGATTATGGGGTGGGTGGTAATGACGATCATTACCTTATTGATGTTCTTCACGACACACTTGGTTCCTGAAAATATGCGCCTAATTTACTTCATTATCCTCTATCTGGTCTATATCGTTGGCTATACGTTCCAAACGGCCTGCACAAAAGCTGGCCAAACGGTTTTGACAAATGATCCGGAACAGCGTCCTTTGTTTTCGACATTTGACATGTCCTATACGTCATTATTGTTTGCGGGTGCTGCAATGTATGTGTCGAATTACATGGTACCCAAACATGGCGGCTTCACAGAATCTTTCTTCCATGAATTTGTCATCACTGTAGTCATCGCTTCCGGTGTTATGACGGCAATTGCTGTAGCAGGTCTATGGGAACATGACAGAACTGAAAATTTTGGTACAGGTGGTGTACAAGAACCTATCAAGTTGAAAGATATGTTCAACATCATCAAAGGCAACCGCCCGTTACAGATGCTTATCGTAGCTGCATCAACTGATAAGTTGGCTTCAACTGTTTCTACAAATTCCATCGTAATGGTCATGCTGTTCGGTATTCTTATCGGTGATTACGGTGTCTTTGGTTCCATTTCAGCTATCACGATGATTCCCGTGTTGATCCTGATCCAAATCGGAACGCGCTATGCCCGTAAATTTGGTTCGAAAAAAGCACTCGTTGTATCTACTTGGATGTGTATCGCTCTCTATGCCGCAATGTTCCTGTTGCTTTGGCTGGGTGATCCGTCGCAAATCCGCATGACGGATATGAACGCTATGTCTATCGCATTCGTTACTTTGTACATTTTGGCGACAGGCGTGCGGAATGTGTCAGGAGGAATCGTTATTCCGATGATTCCTGATATTACAGACTATGAAGTATACAAGAATGATCGTTACGCTCCCGGTGTGATGGGGACAATCTTCTCCTTCGTTGATAAAATGATTTCTTCTCTTGGACAAACAGTCATCGGCATACTATTGGCATACATCGGCTTCAAAGAAGTATTCCCTTCTGTGGATACGCCACCGAGCGAAGAGATCTTCTGGGTAACGATGTTCTTGTTTGTCGGTATGATGATCTTGGGTTGGGTAGCCTCTCTGATTGCGATGAAATTCTATGAATTGGATGACAAACGCATGGCGGAAATCCAAATGGAGTTGGCTGACCGCAGAGACGCAAAAAAAGCAGCCATTGAACAGTAATTGAATAGAATGCATACATGAAAGAGAATGTGGTTGCGGACAAAAATGTCCCGGCCGCATTCTTTTTTTTTGCATTTTAGTTAGGTACCTAATATAATGAAGGGAGATAGATAGGTACCTAACTATCTGGAGGAGGAACTTATTATGGAAGAACAAAATAAAGATGTCATCGGCAGTGCGATGAAGCTGATGCGTACGCTGCGGCGTAAAGAGAATCCCGCTAAGCACGAATCGCGCGGAGCGGGAAAGCTTTTGCGGATATTGCAGGAAAATAATGGAATGAGTTCGCGGGAATTGGCGGACCGGATGGGGATCCGTCCGGCTTCCTTGACGGAAATGCTGAACCGACTGGAGGCGGACGGGATTTTGACGCGGCAGCCGGACCCGGCCGATCAGCGCAGGAACCGGATTTTCATCCAAGAAAAGGGGGATGCTTTATTGAAGAAAATGAAGGCAGTACGCCAGATGGAACGGGAGCGCATCAATCATAGCTTGACGCTTGAGGAGCAAGAGCAATTCGTTGCGCTCTGCGAAAAACTGACAAAATCCTTGGAGGATTTCAGACACCAAGCAGGTGAGCAATGATGGGCGGGAACGGGTTCAAAGGCGGCCGTGGAGGCTTTCTGACGGAGGAGGAGAAACAGAACAGCCCCAAAATCACGTTGCGGCTACTGAAGCGTATGTTCAGCTACCTCGTCCCTTATTGGAAACAACTTATCGTATCAGTGTTGGCGATCATCATCTCGTCGGTATTCGGCGTTTTTCCGACGATCCTGACGGGCCGCATCATCGATGAAGGGCTATTGGAGCAGAATCTGCCCGTGCTGATCCGCCTGATCGGCCTTTCGTTCGGAGTGTTGATCCTCGCCAATCTGATCAGCGTACTGGAGAGCTATACCAATGTCTGGATGGCGGAAAATATCACCTTTGACATGCGCAATAAGATGTACAGCCATCTGCAGCGGATGTCGCACCGGTTCTTCACGACCAGCAAGCAGGGCGACATCATCACCCGCATGACCAGCGATATCGGCGGTGTGCAGAGCGTGCTGACGGGCACTTGGACGAGCATTCTGCAGAATTTCGCGACGTTGACGGTTGCGCTCGTCACGATGTATACGAAAAGTCCGATACTGGCGACAATCGGCATCGTTGTGGTGCCGTTGTTCATTCTGCCGACAAAGCGCGTGGGCAAAAGGCGTTGGGAAATAACGCTTGAGTCACGGAAGCACAATGACGACATCAACCAGATCCTGAACGAGACGCTCAGTGTCAGCGGGCAATTGCTTTCGAAGCTTTTCGTCACGGAAGCCTACGAGTTCGAACGCTATCAGGAAGCCAACAAGCAGATGATCCGTTTGAACATCAAGGAAAGCATGGCTGGCAAATGGTTCCGGGTCGTGATCAACGTCTTCACGAACATCGGTCCGATGTTGATCTATCTGGTCGGCGGAATTCTCATTATTGAATACGGCAACACGGATCTGACAATCGGGGATATTACCGTCATGGTGGCGCTCCTGGGCAGGATGTACGGACCAGTCAATTCCTTGCTGAACATCCAGGTTGATATGATCCGCTCGATGGCACTTTTTGATCGCATCTTCGAGTATTTCGATCTGCCTGTGGAAATCGACAATGATCCGCAGGCGCTCCGGCCTGAGTCGTTTGCTGGCGAGTTGGCTTTTGAAGAGGTTTCCTTCCACTATGATCCGGACCAGCCGATATTGAACAACGTCAGTTTCGAGCTGAAGCCGGGATCATCCGTCGCCATCGTCGGGCCTTCGGGAGCGGGCAAGTCCACCATCATCAACCTGATTCCGCGCCTCTATGATGTGACAGGCGGAAGAATCCGATTGGACGGCGTCGATATTCGCAAACTCGATCTGGCCTTTCTACGCCAGCACATCGGCGTGGTGACGCAGGACACGTATTTGTTCAACGGTACGATAAGAGAAAATCTGCTCTACGCCAAGCCGGATGCCACACAGGCCGAAATCGAGCAAGCGTGCAGGGAAGCCAATATTCACGCGTTCATCAGTGGGCTGCCGAAAGGTTACGACACCGTAGTGGGTAACCGCGGCATGAAGCTTTCCGGCGGCGAAAAGCAGCGGCTTTCGATTGCGCGGATCATTCTTCGGAAACCGGGGCTGATCATCTTCGACGAAGCGACTTCCTCATTGGACTCCATCTCTGAGCACGCCATCCAGGAAGCGATCGAGCCGATCCTAGCCAAGAGCACGAGCCTGATTATTGCGCATCGTCTTTCGACGATCCTGTCGGCTGATGAAATCTTGGTGCTGGAGAAAGGCAAAATCGTTGAACGAGGCGACCACGAGACGCTCGTCAAAAAGGGCGGCATCTACACGATGCTGTACAATACGCAAATGAAGCAAACATAGGATTATCAAGAGGGGCGCCCATGTGGAATGGGGTTGTCCCTTTTTTTGTGGGGATTGGCGGATGTTCGCCGAAAACATGAATAAATCGAAAGAATTCATCTTTTGAGGTCGAAATGTGGTCGAAAACATGAATAAATCTCGGGTATTCATGTTTAGAGGCCGGAATGTAGTCGGAAACATGAATAAGCAACGGGTATTCATCTTTTCAGCTTGTCGGCACATGTAATCCAGGCGCACCCGGAGCCGGAAACAGTTTCATGGCTCTATTTTCAGAAAAAGGCAATCAAGACAATTAATTGTTGCAAAATTGACAAAGCTATATCGGTTTCATCTGTATAAAAAAACTTTCATTTAGCGTATAATGGAAGTATTAGAATCGTAGGAGTGTGCAAAGTGAGAGGGATTTTCATCACAATCGAAGGGCCGGATGGCTCAGGCAAGACAACCGCGTTGCAGCAAGTAGTGCCGCGTCTGCAACAAGAGATGAACCGCAAAGTGGTAGCGACGAGAGAACCGGGTGGAAGTCCGATCGCGGAAAAGATCCGCTCGTTGATACTGGATCCTTCACATACGGACATGGATTCTAGGACAGAAGCTTTATTGTATGCGGCAAGCCGCCGCCAGCATCTGATCGAAAAGGTGTTGCCCGTTTTGGAAAGTGGAGACGTCATTTTTTGTGATCGTTTTGTCGATAGTTCCATCGCTTATCAAGGCTACGCAAGAGGCATCGGTGAAGAGGGTATCCGCGAAATCAACCAATTCGCAACAGAAGGCATCGAGCCGGATGTGACGTTGTACATCGATGTTCCGGCAGAAGTAGGCATTCAAAGGATCCATGCAAATCTGGATGAACGGGAATATAACCGTTTGGACCAGGAAAAGCTCGCTTTCCATGAAAAAGTCCGCGCTGGTTATCTGCAATTGGCGAAGGCTAATCCGGAACGGATAGTGGTCGTCGATGGGACGATGAGCCGTGAAGAGGTAGCGGAAGCTTGCTATCACATCATCAAAAACAGATATCCAAGCTATTTTTAGAGTAAAATCATTTGCCGAAACAAAAGCTCAACGGACCGTTCCGCTTTTCTCAGCATATAGGAATTTATAAAATTTTTTCATATATTATAGAAAGAGGGGATTTGTTATGAAATTAATTATGGCTATCATTCAAGATAAAGACAGCGCTATCCTGTCCGACGAGTTGGTGGAAGCGAATGTCCGCGCTACGAAATTGCCTTCGACAGGCGGTTTTCTGCGCGCCGGCAATACCACCTTCATGATCGGTGTAGAGGACGAACGGGTCGATGAAGTATTGCGGATCATCAAAACCAACTGCGAAGCGCGCGAGCAATTTGTAGCGACCCCAGTCAGCATGGATGTGCCGTTGGACAACGCAATCGCCTACCCGATGGAAGTGCACGTAGGCGGAGCGACTGTGTTTGTTTTGCCGATAGATAGTTTTTACAGATTCTGATGACGAAGGAAAGGATGGATGGTGTGACACAGCTTTTGATGAGGCAACAACCGGAACTGCTCGAAAGGTTCCAACGGACGATTCAGGAAAAGCGGCTGGTTCACGCCTACTTGTTTGAAGGAGCGCGCGGAACCGGCAAAGAAGAATTGGCGTGTTGGATAGCTCAGACGCTCTTTTGCGAGGAGTTGCAGGATGGGCAGGCTTGCGGACACTGCAATCATTGCCTTCGGATTGCGGCAGGCGAATTTCCCGATGTGGCGGAAATCAGTCCGGATGGCAACACCATCAAAGTCAACCAAGTCCGTGAATTGAAGGCAGAGCTTTCCAAAAGCGGGATGGAAGGTAGCCGTAAGGTCTATCTGATTTATGACGCCGAAAAAATGACGGTCAGTGCTTCGAACAGTCTGCTTACGTTCTTGGAGGAACCGCAGAACGATACGTACCTGATTCTGATGACTACTGCAAAAGAGAACATCCTGCCGACCATCCGATCGCGCTGCCAAATCGTCCATTTTCGGGTCGTCAACAAGCAAGCGTTAGGGGAAACTTTGGAGGCGCAAGGCATACAGCCTGAAAATGCGGCGTTGTTGGCGGCCATCACCAATAACCAGGAAGCAGCTCTGTTGCTGAATCAGGAAGAGAGTTTCCATGAATCCAAGAAGTGGACGTGGGCTTGGTTCCAACTGATGACTTCTAAAAATCCCCAAGCATTTGTGTTTGTGCAGACCGACTTGATGGATGGTCTGAAGGATAAAAATGATGGCCACTTCTTTTTGGACTTGCTATTATTCTATTACCGTGATTTACTTTATACCAAGTACAGCAATAAGCAAGCTATCGTCAACAAAAATCACGGAACAGAGTACGAGCGCATTGCAGAAAAACTGCATCCTCAGGAAATCACCCGGCATATGGAAAATATCCTCAAAGGAAAAAAACATTTGGAAGCAAATGTCCAGCTCCAAGGGGTACTGGAAGAAATCGCACTCGGGAATAGCCTATAGATAAAGCTTCTGGAGGAGAAAGAAAATGAAAAACGTCATTGGTGTTCGTTTTATGCCTGTCGGGCCCATCTCTTATTATGAAGCAGGCCAGACAAAGTACAAAATGGACGAAAAATTAATCATAAATAATGGGAATGCTGTCGATATAGGTCAAGTCGTCATTGTTGATAAACAATGCAAAAATGATGAGAGTGGCATCCATGCACATAAACATATCATCCGCGTCGCGACCGAAAAAGATCTTGAGCAGGATGAAAAAAATCGCGCAGAAGCGAAGGAAGCTTTTGCCGTATGCAAGACCAAAATGAAGCAGCTGAAATTGGAGATGAAGCTGATCAAAGCGGAATACACTTTTGATCGCAGTCGTTTGACTTTCCATTTCAGTTCGGAAGGCCGGATCGATTTCCGGGAATTAGTCCGCGAGTTGGCGGCTGTTTTCCGCACGCGGATCGAATTGCATCAGATCGGTGTCCGCGATGAGGCCAAAATTCTAGGCGGAATCGGACCTTGCGGCAGAACGCTCTGCTGTTCGACGTTCTTGGGGGACTTTGTGCCGGTTTCGATCAAGATGGCGAAGGATCAGGGGTTGTCCTTGAATCCTGCCAAAATATCCGGCTTGTGCGGGCGTTTGATGTGCTGCCTGAATTATGAGAACGATACGTATGTCTCCCTCAGAAAGGCGATGCCTGATTATGGGCAGGAAGTGATGACGCCCGAGGGCAAGGGGAAAGTTGTGGAATTGAATGTGCTCAGTCAAGTCGTCAAAGTGCGTCTGTTCGAGCACAACAAGACGGTTGAATTTGCCAGTTCAGAATTATAGGATTTAAGGATCTGCACGATAGGATTGAAAAATAAGTATGGAAAATGCGAGTGGATAAAATGGATAAACGTGCCTTGTATGACCAATTTCATCGGGTGGAAAGCCGTATTTCATCGATGGGAGCAGATGTTAAAGAGATTCAAGAGAAGATGGATGACCTGATAGAAGAGAACGCAAATCTTCAAATCGAGAACCAGCATCTGCGCGATCGGATCGATTTCCTTACGAAGGAAAAAGAAGATGCGCAGAAGCAAGAGCCAGAAATGTCGAAGTCCCGTCTGAATTTACAGAAGCTTTACGAGGACGGTTTTCATGTCTGCAATGTTTATTATGGTTCCCGTCGTCTGAATGATGAGCCCTGTGTTTTCTGTATCGATGTCATCTACGGCGAAAGAGATCGGAAAAACTGAGAAGTGTCCTGCGTTGGGGGTACTGTCAATAAATGATGGATGAACAAATAGACAGAGGCGGGGACAGAAGTCCTGGCCTCTGTTTTGAGGATAAGGTAAAGGGGTAGAGGAATGGAAAATGTATTAAAGGAAGGCGAACGACTTGATGTGCTGAAGAGGGAAAATATCCAGATCATTCAAAGTTCAGCCGTGTTCTCTTTTTCGCTGGATGCGGTGCTGTTGGCTGATTTCGCGGAATTGCCGCGCGTGAAGCCGGCAAAGATAGTCGATCTTTGTGCCGGGAACGGGGCAGTCTCGTTTCTGTTGACAGGAAAGACCAAGAATCCGATCATCGGGGTGGAACTGCAGGACCGGTTAGTGGATATGGCCCGCAGGACAGTCCAGTTGAATCAGCTGGAGGAGAAGGTTTCCTTTCTGCACGTAGATGTGAACGACGTGACCCGCTTCATCAAACCGGATTCCGTCGATGTCATCACCTGCAATCCGCCCTATTTCAAGCTGAGCGAATCCAGTTTCACGAATGAATTGGATGCTTTTGCGATCGCGCGGCACGAAATCCATTTGACGCTGGACCAATTGATGAAACAGACGAGCCATCTGCTGAAAATGAAAGGCAAGGCTTATTTCGTCCATCGCCCGGATCGTCTGATGGAGATCCTGGAAACGATGCGCAACAACCGGATTGCGCCCAAGAAACTGCAGTTCATTTACCCGAAACAGAACAAGGAAGCGAACATGATCCTGATTGAGGGCATCAAGGACGGTAAAGAAGACGGTTTCCGTGTGCTGCCGCCGCTCGTTGTGTACAATGAAGAAGGGGAATACAGCCAGAAGGTAAAGGACGTCCTCTATGGCGAGCAGTGAGCACTACTTTTATGTGCTGCTTTGCGCAGATGACTCTTTTTATGCCGGCTACACGACGGACACGCTTCGGCGCGAACGGGAGCACAACAAAGGCATCGGCAGTAAATATACCAAGGCCCGCCGCCCTGTCCAAATGATCTACAAAGAAGTCTTCGGTTCCAGAACGGAAGCGACCAAAGCGGAGGCGGCATTCAAGAAACTGAGCCGCAAGCAGAAAGAGAATTTTTTGAAGGGGCGCGCTATCGGTGTATGCAGCTCTGAATCGAACGGGGTTTAGCGGGTCGCCAGAGTCAACAAAATGAAACGAAATCAGAGGAGAAAAAAGATGCAACTGCAAAAAAGCTATGAACAGCATGCGTGCGGAACGCTTTATTTAGTGCCGACACCAATCGGTAATCTGGAGGATATGACCTTCCGCGCCATAAAGATACTGCGCGAAGTGGATCTGATTGCGGCGGAGGACACGCGCAATACGCGGAAACTGCTGACGCATTTCGAAGTGGATACACCCCAGATCAGCTTCCATGAACACAATACCCAGGAGCGCATTCCGCAATTGGTGGATAAGCTGCTTGGTGGACAATCGATCGCTCAAGTGAGCGATGCGGGAATGCCTTCGATCAGCGATCCGGGTCATGATTTGGTGCGCGCCTGCATCAACGCAAACGTGCCGGTTGTACCGTTGCCTGGAGCCAATGCCGGTGTGACCGCATTGATCGCTTCTGGATTGGCACCACAGCCCTTCTACTTTTTCGGCTTTTTGGAGCGCAAGAAGAAGGAGCAAGTGGCGCAGTTGGAGTCGTTGAAAAACAGGGAAGAGACGATGATTTTCTATGAGTCGCCTTATCGGTTGAAAGAATTGCTCAAAAATATCGCAACCGTCATGGGTGCGGAGCGCCAAGTCGTCATTTGCCGCGAATTGACGAAACGCTTTGAGGAGTTCATCCGGGGTTCGGCTGAAGAAGTGGCTGCTTGGGCCGAAGAAACAGAAATCAGAGGGGAAATCTGCCTGATGATAGCTGGCAATGATAATCCGGAAATGCCGGTTGAACAGACATTCGATGACCTCAGCATTGCTGAATTGGTGGAAAAGCTGATGACAGAGCAGGGACTTTCTTCTAAAGATGCGATCAAAGAGACCGCAAAAATCAGGGATCTGAAGAAACAGGAAGTATATCAAGCTTTCCACGGCTTCTAAACAGGAGGGATGACCGTTGCTGTTCTATTTATTGAGTATATGCTCGTTCGGCGGGATCCTGATGCTCCGGTTGATGGGGAAAAGTCGACAATTCCAAAGCTACTTGCTGGTTGCGGCGGTGCTGTCCCTCTTTGCAGGAATGCTGCAAGGCAACGAATCGCCCCAAATAGTATGGATCCGTTACGCGGTGATGCTATTTCGCGTTTTGTTCGGCTTGATTTCACCGTTTGCTTTCCTGTTTTTTGGCCTGGCGCTTGTCTTCAATGGCGTGTTGCTGATCAATAAAGAAGGCTGGGCTAAGCGTTATGCGCTTCTGCTTGCGGTGGGAATCTTCATTTTGTTGATGGATCTGCTGTTCCTGCTGAACTATTTTGTGTTCCATCATTATCTGATTTGGCGCTTCATGCGCTTGATGAGCTACTTCATTATCTATTTCGGGGTAGTGCTGATCTTATTTTTTGTCGCGACAACCTTTTACGGACTCATTCCGGTTTCCCTTGATAAAGATTTCATCATTGTTTTGGGCGCAGGATTGCTGCCGGATGGAAGAATCAGTCCTTTGTTGGAGAAACGCTTGGACAGAGCAATCCGGTTTTTTAGGCATCAGACAGAGCATACGCAGAAGCGGCCCTGCCGGATGATTGTGAGCGGGGGGCAAGGTGTGGATGAACCCTTTTCCGAAGCGTATGCCATGAAACGCTATCTGATTGCGAAAGGTATCCCGGAAGAACTAATCATTGAGGAAGACAAGTCCGTTAATACGTATCAGAATTTGCTGTACTCGAAGGGCATCATGGATACGTACAAAGAAAAGTACAAGTGCCTCTTCATCACGAATAATTTTCATACTGTCCGCAGCAGTCTTTACGCTCACCGAGTGGGATTGGATACGGACGGTTTGGGTGCCTGGACGCCGTTTTATTTTCTGCCTTATGCGTTTTTGCGTGAATTCATCGCTGTTGTATTCATGCAGATAAAAGGACACACGCTGTTGCTGGCACTCGTGCTGGTGTTTGGATTGTGGCGGATCTATTTGTGAAATCATAAGCGCCGATTTGGGTGCAAAAAGCCGTATACCATGCGATATTTCGCAAGTATACGGCTTTTTTATGTTCGCTCGTTTAAAGCAATCCTTCGGAAATCAATTGCTTCAAGCCATGATAGACGCCTTCGTCATCATTGGAAGGCGTTGCATAGTTTGCCACGCTCTTGGCTTTGGGCAACGCGTTGTCCATTGCGAAGGAGTAGGGTCTGCCGGAAAGCATGGAGATGTCATTTTCGCTGTCGCCAAAAACAGCCACTTCTTCATTGGAAAGGCCGAGTTTTTCCAATAAGGTATCCAAGGCTTTGCCTTTATTGATGCCTTTTTTGGTGATCTCAAGTTTCCTCTCATCAGAAAAGACCAGCTCGTAATCGTCATGCAGACCTAAGTGAGGCAAGGATTGCGTCACAGCCTCCATAAAATGGGGGTCCTGGCTGATCGAAATTTTGTTGCAGGAAGTTGGCGCTTCCTTCAGATCAAGGATCAGTTTTTGTTCCGGATAGCCGTCGCGCATATCGCACAGCCAACCGTACATGCCGCTGGCCCAAGGGTAATCATCGGGCAATCTCATTTCCCCGCGGATCCTCTTTTTCAGGTCATACAGTGAATCCGGCAAGTAGGTGTACAGGCCGGCATCTTGGGAGAATTGGATCTCAACATTGAATGTACGGAAGACAGATGTGACTTTTCGGATGTCCTCCGAATCCATTATCCCTAATCTTTCCCGGACTTTAGAGGTGCAATCATAAATGGAGCTGCCGTTTACGTCGATCAAATAACCTTGATGGGAATCCATCTTCAGTTTCAGGGCATCCGGCATCAAACGCAAGTAACTTCTCCCGCTTGCCAATACCAGCGTAATGCCTTTTTGCTGGAGTGTCAGAAGGATTTCTTGGGTTTTGGGGCTGATGTCATGGCCAGCAGTCAATAAGGTGCCGTCCATATCGCAAACGATTGCTTTGATGGGCATTATCTATCCACTTCCTTTTATGGATAGGATAGCATAATGCTCCTCATAAAAATATAGTGATTGTGAACTTTGGGAGAAATCAGACTATTTACTTAGAACATATCTTTGCATGTCTGTTTTGGGACAAAAAAACGTTGGATGCTCGATCATCCAACGCTCACTCCGCTCTTATTCGGCTTTTTTGTTCTGATCAACCATCAAATCACGGATTTCTTTCAGATAAAGTTCAACAACCGGTACTTCTGCTTCAACTTCCACGGGTTCTTCCTCAGGCATTTTGCGTTTGAGTTTGTTGATTACCTTTATCATCAGGAAGAGGACAAGGGCGATCAGCAGGAAGTTCAGTACGGCTTGCAAAAAATTACCGTACGTGAAGTCGGCCTGGCCGATCTTGAATGAAAGGCCTGTCAAGTCAGCGTTACCGGTTACGGCTACGATGATCGGTGTAATGATATCTTTGACTAATGAATTAACGATTGCTGTAAATGCACCCCCGATGACAACCCCGACGGCAAGATCAAGCACATTCCCACGCATGATGAATGTTTTAAATTCTTTCCACATATTTTTCACCTCCATCTAATATAAGTGTATTTCAAGTTCGGCGAAATGGCAAAAAATACGGAGTATAATGGATAATATTTCTGTGTTTTTAGCAAGTCGTCTGTTTGATGTAAGCGTCAATCGGATAGTCTTCGAGGGGCAAGGTGCTTTGTTGCTCACGGACCAGTTCGGTCAACAAATACCCGATCAATGGGCCGGAAGTCAACCCGGATGAGCCGAGACCGCTTGCCGCGAAGCAGTTATCCAGACCCGGGACACTACCGAAAAAGGGGCTGAAATCGGAGGTGTAGGCCCGCGTACCGACACGGATATCCGCGACGGGCGCTTCTTTTAGGTCAGGGAGCCAAGCATAGGCTTGTTCCAGCATCGGATCCGTAATGGAAGCATCGGGCTGTAGATCATAGCCTTTGTCGTTTTCATGGCTTGCGCCGACGACTGTTTTCCCTTGGCCAAACGGAAGCAGATCGATTTCACCTTGAGGCATAATGACCGGGCAGTCCTGCAGAGCGCTGTCTTCAGTTTGGAGGACAACCAGCTGCCCTTTTTGTCCGCGAACGTCGACTGTGTACCCGAGCGGCTGGAGTAGCTCGGGTAGCCAAGCGCCTGCCGCCAGGATGATTGCATCGAATTTTTGCTGTCTTCCGTCCGGTGTCAAGACGGACAAGGTGCCATCGTTATCCTTGGAGAGTGAAACGGTCCCTTTGTGGATACTGCCTCCGAAGCGGGTTGTCGCCTGCAGCAATGTATTCGTCAATTCCCGACCGTCCACGCGGGCGCCGCCGCCCACGTAAAGGGCTTGTTCGACGTTGCTGAGCGGCGGGAAGATTTTTTTGATTTCGGTGCCTTTGAGGATAGCGACGTTCCCGATCAGAGGTGCCTGCTTGCGACGTTCCAGTGCACGGTCATGGACCTCCTGGAGGTATTCGACGGATTGTCCTAGGATCAGGGCGCCGCAACGTGCGTAGGCATCCGTCTCCAAGCCGTCGGAAGCCAAGTCGGCCATCAGTTTGTCATAAAAAGCCGCGCCTTCGGAGACGAGGCGGTACCACTTTTTGTTGCGGCGTCTGGACAGCCAAGGGCAAATGATTCCTGCCGCTGCGGCTGTTGCTTGGCCGGTACCGCTGTCGAACACGCTGACGCTGTAGCCGGCTTTTGCCGAGTAGTAACTTGCGGTGGCGCCGACGATGCCGCCACCGATGACTGCAATCTTCTTTTTCATTGGTGTAATCATTCCTTTTCTCTGTAAGACGGTGTTTGCTGCTGATGGACAGAAAAAGCCGGGAACGGTGTCCCGGCTCTCGATATTTTTGATGAGGATTCTTCTTAGGACCTGATTTGGCCTTCACCGTAGATGATGTACTTATAGGAAGTCAATTCCTTCAATCCCATCGGTCCACGGGCATGGAGTTTTTGCGTACTGATGCCGATTTCTCCACCGAAGCCGAAACAACCGCCGTCCGTGAAACGAGAAGAGGCGTTGATGTAGACTGCCGCTGCATCGATATCGTTCAGGAAGTTCTGTGCCGTTTGGTAATGATCGGTGACGATCACTTCAGAGTGGCCTGTGCTGTATTTTTGGATATGCGCGATGGCATCGTCATAGGAGGAAACCACTTTGACTGCCAAAATGAAATCTGAGAATTCGGCAGCGAAATCTTCTTCTGTTGCTGGAACAGCTTCAGACAGGATGCTGCAAGTCTTCGCATCGCCGCGCAATTCCACTTTATAAGGCGCCAAAGCTTCCGCGAAAACAGGCAGGAAAGCATTCGCGATTGCTTCGTGGACAACAAGCGTCTCGATGGAATTGCAGACGGAAGGGCGGGAACATTTCGCATTCACCAGAATGCGCGTAGCCATTTCTAATTCGGCATCTTTATCGATGTACAAGTGGCAATTTCCGACGCCTGTTTCGATGACTGGCACTGTCGCGTTTTTCAGTACGTTCTGGATCAGGCCGGCTCCACCACGAGGGATCAGGCAATCCAGATAGCCATTCATTTTCATGAATTCGCTAGCCAATTCGCGGGACGGATCAGGGATCAGTTGCAGCGTTTCCTTGGCGAAGCCGGCGTCCGCGAGGCCGGACTGCAATGCGGTCATGATGGCTTTGTTGGATTCCAAGGCCTCTTTTCCACCGCGCAGGATGACAGCATTCCCGGATTTAAAGCAAAGAGCACTCGCATCCGCCGTGACGTTTGGGCGCGATTCGTAAATGATTCCGATAACGCCAAGCGGAACACGTTGCTTGCCTATCGTCAGACCATCGGCTGATTTCGTCATTTCTTCGACATAGCCGACCGGATCAGGCAGTTGTGCGATTTCCTTAAAACTGTCCGCCATCCCTTTGATCCGTTGCGGGTTCAAAGTCAAACGTTCGATCATCGGCGTCGGCAAACCATTGGCCGCGGCAGCTGCGATGTCCTTCGCGTTTGCGGTCAGGATAGCATCTTGATGCGTGTAAAGGGCGGCTTCCATGGCCAAAAGTCCCTCGTTCTTTTGTTTGGTTGAGGCTTTCCTCAGGCTGTTGGCTGCGGCTTTTGCGGCAATGCCCATTTCTTGCAATAAACTGTTCATCGAATATCCTCCTCTACTTATCTTCTCTCACAAAATAGGTTCCTATTTCTTTTCCAGCCAGTATATCGAATAGTACGGTCGGGTCGGTGGCTTGCGTCAATACCATCTGCTGCTTATTCTTCAGTATTTGTTTGGCAGCCTTCAATTTGGTTGCCATGCCGCCGGTCCCGAATTTCGAACCGTTCCCGCCAGCCAAAGCCATTTCCTTTGAAGTGACTGCATGGATGGTGTGGAAGAGCACAGCATCTGGATGCGCCGTTGGATTTTTATCGTAAAAACCAGGTACATCGGACAGCATGATCAACAGATCGGCGGAGATTATCTCCGCAACCGTTGCGGAAAGGCGGTCGTTATCTCCGAATTTTGTCAGGTGATCCAGTTCTTCGACAGAAACAGCATCATTCTCGTTTACGATCGGGATGATGCCCATTTTCAACAACTGTTCGAAGGCGTTTACGGCATTCCTGCGGCTTTCCGGGAACTGCACGATATCCAAAGTCATGAGTATTTGCCCGACGATCTGGTTATAGTGCGAGAAAAAGCGGGTGTAGAGGTTCATCAATTCGGCCTGACCGACGGAAGCGACTGCCTGTTGCTCGGGTATGGATTTCGGACGGTGCGGTAGGTTCAGGTGGTTGAGTCCGACACCGATCGCACCGGAAGATACCAAAACGATTTCCTTCCCCTGATTGCGCAGAACGGTCAAGACATAAGCAAGTCGGTCGATAGTCTGGTAGTTTACGGATCCGTCCGCCAGCATCAAAGAACTTGTGCCGATTTTGATGACGATCCTTTTGCAGTCCAATATTTTGTTGCGAATAGGTTCCATATGCACATCCCCGTTTACGATTTGATTTTTTTCCTCTATAGAAAGAATAGTTTTTTTATGTGTTGCAGAGCTCGCATCCAGCGAGGTATTACTTCATATAGTATCATGGAATGGCGAAAAAATTAAGATATAGCAAAAAAAAGCTGCCTGAAGTTATCAGGCAGCCCTAAAGGAGTTGCTCTTTACTTTGGAGGAGTAAAGAAATTGAAAAAGATTGTTTGTGATTGGCCTACACTCATAGTAAAACTCAATTATGAAGAAACTGTGAAGATTATTTTATGAAATGGATAAGCTTTTATGCTGACGCAGTCAGATCAGTCCGAAAGTACGGAATGCCTGATAGAGACCATCATCGTCCACTGAAGTTGTGATATGATCCGCGACAGCCTTCAGTTCTTCCTTGGCATTCCCCATGGCGATCCCGACCGCACAATAGTCGAACATCTCCAAATCGTTCAAGCCATCGCCGATTGCAATCGTTCGCTCTTTGGGAAGGCTCAGATGTGTCAGTAACGCTTCAATTGCGGTCGCTTTGTGTACGCCTGGTACCATCAGTTCACCGCTGTCATCCCCAAACTGAGGGACGGTGCACTGAATCGTGTCAAAGGCGTTTTCGAATTCCGCCTTGATCTGTGCGAAAGAAAGTTTGTCGCTCTGAAGGAAACAGGCTTTATTGACATCAGTCTTATACAGATCCTCTTCACCGTAGATCAATCCCTCGATGAAAGGATGCGGCTGTTCTTCTTTACGTCTACGGGCATCCGGATCATTGGCGATGTCACCGTAAATGCAACGTTCCACATGAGGCAGGAAATTCTTGCTGGCGAACAGACCGCCATTTGATTCCAAGTAAAAATCAACGCCATGCTGATCAAAGAAATCCACCATCCGTCTGACTTCGCTGGCCGGGACTGTCTTATGGTAAAGCATTCCGTCATTCAGTTCAACAAAGCCGCCGCCAGCACCGATGATGCCGTCAAAGCCGATTTCCATGATGAAATCATAGATTTCCGGTTTTGAGCGGCCGGTGCACAAATAAATTTCGTGCCCATTCAAGCGTGCCTGTCTGCATGCGTCCGCAGCGGAGGAGGGAACCCAGCCGTCATCCGTCACCAAAGTGCCATCAATATCCAAAAAAATGATTTTTTTATCCAATTATAATTCTCGCTTTCTGCCCTCCGATGGGGCTCTCCGTTTTTCATTTCTACTATATAATGGAACACCTGAAAATGCTAGCCAGAGGAACCGTGTGCTGACATGAAAACCGCAATTTTATAAGAAACTTAAAAAAGTTGTTGACAGCATGCGGCTGCGATGATAGTATATAGAAGTTGTCCGCCAGAATCGGCTTTGAAATGATTTGAAAAAATTGTTGACAGACGATTTAGAGCGTGATATTATATAAAAGTTGCTGATCCACGCATCTGCAAGCCGATAATGCTTCTGAAAAAATTTCAGAAAAGGCTTGACGGACAGCAGGAGCCGTGATAATATAAATAAGCAATCACGTAATACGTGATGCGCGATTGACCTTTGAAAACTGAACAAAGAATGAACGAACCAAATGTGCAGGGAGCTTAGACTTCGGTCGAAGCAAACGAAGGCGATACATCGTATCGCAAACATAAAGTCAGCAAGAAATTAAGAGCTATTCAGCTTTTCATGAGGGTTTCTGTACAAGAGCCCACATTACATGAGAGTTTGATCCTGGCTCAGGACGAACGCTGGCGGCGTGCCTAATACATGCAAGTCGAACGGTCTTTTCTATGGAAGCTTGCTTCCACTGAGAAGATAGTGGCGAACGGGTGAGTAACACGTGGGTAACCTGCCCATAAGAGGGGGATAACATCCGGAAACGGGTGCTAATACCGCATAGTTTTCTTGATCGCATGATCGGGAAAGGAAAGACGGCCTTTGTGCTGTCGCTTATGGATGGACCCGCGGCGTATTAGTTAGTTGGTGAGGTAACGGCTCACCAAGACGATGATACGTAGCCGACCTGAGAGGGTGATCGGCCACATTGG
>ERZ1023652.51-NODE-51-length-27375-cov-9.279140_pt1 | contig 27375 bp, 26 predicted proteins | sample MGYA00520879_ERZ1023652 | MGnify/ENA primary metagenome ERZ1023652 (study PRJEB33180, sample SAMEA4044469) | wastewater metagenome | place: Denmark | collected 2016-04-02 | study: EMG produced TPA metagenomics assembly of the PRJEB13832 data set (Local surveillance...
TCGGGGGCAAGCGCGCGTCCGGTGCTGCTGCTGGCGGGCTGGATCGGGGTGACGCCGCTTCTGTCCATGCTGCACCGGCTGGCGCAAGGCGGGCGGCGGGTGGTCTTTGTCCAGGCCTGCGAGAACGGCGCGGTCCATGCCCTGCGCGACGAGGTCGCGGCGCTCGAGCGCCAGCGCAACACCGCCGAGCAGGCGTGGCGCGTGCGTCCCAAGAAGGGCGAACGCAAGCGCAAGGCAGGTGAAGCCATCCACCATATGTGGATCCGCTGCACCGTCAACACCGATCTGGTGGTACAGGCGATAGAAGTGGCCATGGATGCCCACCCGCTGGGCGACTGCCCGGAGGCTTTGCCAGCCATGCAGAACATGGTGGGCTGCAGCATGGCACGCGGCTGGCGCCAGGCCATCCAGAAGAACCTGGGCGGCGTGGCCAGTTGCACGCACCTGCGCGAGCTGCTGTTCAACCTGGCCACGGCGGCTTTCCAGTCGGTGCCCGCCGTGTTTTCGTCGGCCAACGAGGACGAGCCGCCCCGCCACTTGGGCCAGTGCACCGGCTGGGACTTCCATGGCAACGGTGTGAAGGAGTATTTTCCGCAGTTCTACCGCCGCAGCCCCGACGGTCTGGCAGTGCCGGAGGACCGGGCCGCCACACAAAGCCAAGCGGTCGACGCGCATACCGGACAGTAACCCTGGCGCGCGTCATGGGGCAAAAAAATACATGAAAATGGCCCCAAGCGCTTATCCATAAAGCGCAAGCTGCTATCAAATTTAAACAGCCAGGAGACAACACCATGCGCGTGCAGCACAAATCCATCATCGTCACCGGCGCTGGCAACGGCATTGGCGAAGGCATTGCCAAGCGCCTGGCCGCCGAGGGTGGCAAGGTCATCGTCAACGACATCAACGAGGCCGGTGGCCAGCGCGTGGTGGCCGAGATCATGGCTGCGGGCGGTACGGCGGCGTTTTTCAAGGCCGACGTGACGCAATCCGCCGACGTCAAGGCCCTGGTCGATGAAGCCTTGCGCCTGCATGGCCGGCTGGATGTGGTGGTCAACAACGCGGGCTGGACGCACCGCAACCGCCCCATGCTCGAAGTGAGCGAGGAAGAGTTCGACAAGGTCTATGCCATCAACGTCAAAAGCATTTACCTCTCGGCCATCCACGCGGTGCCGGCCATGCGCCAGGCCGGTGGAGGCAGTTTCATCAACATTGCCTCCACCGCCGGGCTGCGGCCTCGCCCGGGCCTGACCTGGTACAACGGCTCCAAGGGCGCCGTCATTACCACCAGCAAGTCCATGGCGGCCGAGCTGGGGCCCGACAACATCCGTGTGAACTGCATCAACCCCGTGTTCAACCCCGACACGGGGCTGGCCGCCGAGTTTGCGGGCGGCCCGGTGGACGAAACCCGCCGTGCGAAGTTTCTGGCCACCATTCCCCTGGGCCGCTTTTCCACCGCACTGGATGTGGCCAACGCCGCGCTGTACCTGGCCAGCGATGAGGCGGCGTTTGTCAGCGGCGTGTGCATCGAGGTGGACGGCGCACGCTGCGTCTGACCGACACCGGAAAACCTGCGAAATCCGGGCGGCGCATCCCATACGCCCGGACTGCAGGGCCTTTGGCGCACCCACGCACCCTGGTGCGCCGAACCTGAGACAGTGCGCTCTCAGGAGATAAACATGTTGATACAACTCACTTACGCCAGCCGCACCTCGCGCGTGCTGGGCCCTGCGGACATCAAGGATATTCTGGGCGCATCGCAGCGCAACAATGCCCGTGCGGGCATCACTGGCGCGCTGTGCCTGAACCATGGCATCTTTTTGCAGCAGCTTGAAGGTGACCGCACCGCGGTGAATGCGCTGTACCACCGCTTGCTCAAGGACACGCGCCACCGCGACACTGCCGTGCTCGATTTTGGTGAAATTCCGCACCGGCGCTTTACCAGCTGGTCCATGGGGCTGCTGACCTCGCTGGACACCAACCGGCAACTGTTCCTCAAATACTCCAGTTCGGTCGATTTCGACCCTTACAGCATGAGCACGTCAACGCTGCGCAGCTTTTTTGACGAAGTCATGCAGAACGTGCGCTGGCTGGAGTAACACCGAGCGCGCGGGCACGCCACGCTGCACGCTGCGTGGTCAGCCCAGCACTTCGCGCAAGGCGGCTTCGTAGAGGCCGGTGAGGCGGTCCATCACGCTCAGCAGGCGTTCGCTGGTGGTGGCCACCGCGCTCATGCCCTGCTCGTCGGCGGGCCGACGCAGGGCAGATTCAAAAAACACCCACTGCGAGGCCGCCAGCTCCAGCTCGCCGCGAATGGCGGGCGTGGACACCGGTGCCGCCACCAGGGACTGCATGGCCTGCCGGAAATCGTTGGCGTCTGCCGCCAGTTGCGCGAGCACCAGCTTGGAGTCGGCCTTGGCCGCCACCAGAAAATAGTTCTTGGCCATGCGCTGCGACAGCATGCGCTGGCGCCCAGCCAGGTTCACCAGCCGCGCGCTGGCCACCCGCGCCATTTTTTCGATCGCTTCGGTGACCGCCTGGGCCACCAGCAGCGTGCGGTCGGACTGCTCGGACACCGCCACCACGGCGGCCCGCGACGTGGGCACCGCGGTCAACTCGTCTAGCAAGGCAAACTGTTTTTGCACTTCGTCCAGCTGGCGCACCACATCGGCAGGCCACTGGCCCGACTGCGAGCCCCGCGCCAGTTCGGCCGTGCCCTGCTGCACCAGCTTGCGCGCATTGGCCATCACGTCCGCGGCGGCGGCAGGCATCACCGTCAGATGCTGCTGGCAATACGCCTTGGCCATGCGCTGCGACAGCGCCCGAAAACGCCCCGCGTGGTTGATGGCCCCCGACAGCGCAACTTGCGCCTGCGCCCCGTTGGCCCAGGTGGGCAGCAGGATGCCTGCCGCCACCCACTGCACAGCCACCCGGCGCTGGCAGGGCAGCGCTTGTGCTATCGATGTCGCATTCGTCATGTCATATCCTTGAACCTGTGTGCCCGTGATTGTAGTGATGCGGCATGTGCACCCCATGAGCCAAGTCAAGCAAGTGCCATTCGCCGGACACTTGCAAAACGCACCTCCCGACCCGCACGGTTGATGCGTGTCAACCCCGCCGGTAGGGGCAAGCCGTCGATGGCGGGGCCGATGCGGCAGAATCACGCCATGGCTGAACGTGTGATTCCTCTGGTGGACCAACGCATCGCCGCTTTGGCGGCCAAGGTGCCCGCGCAGGCTGCCGCCCCCACCGGGCTGCTGACCGACACCCGGGGCCGCCCGCTGCGCGACCTGCGCATCAGCGTGACGGACCGCTGCAACTTCCGCTGCAACTACTGCATGCCCAAGGAGGTGTTCGACAAGGACCACGCCTACCTGCCGCACAACGCCCTGCTGAGCTTTGAAGAAATCACGCGGCTGGCACGACTTTTCATGGCGCATGGCGTGCGCAAGATCCGGCTGACCGGGGGCGAGCCCCTGCTGCGCAAGAACCTGGAAGAACTGGTGGCGCAACTGGCCCAGTTGCGCACGGTCGACGGCCTGCCACCCGACCTCACCCTCACCACCAATGGCTCGCTGCTGGCGCGCAAGGCGCGGGCGCTGAAGGATGCGGGCCTGAACCGCGTCACCGTGAGCCTCGATGGCCTGGACGACGCGGTGTTTCGCCGCATGAACGATGTGAATTTTCCGGTGGCCGATGTGCTGGCGGGCATCGAGGCCGCGCACGCAGCGGGCCTGTCGCACATCAAGGTCAACATGGTGGTCAAGCGCGGCACCAACGACCACGAGATCTTGCCCATGGCGCGGCATTTTCGCGGCACGGGCACCACGCTGCGCTTCATTGAATTCATGGATGTGGGCGCCACCAACGGCTGGCGCATGGACGAAGTGCTGCCCTCGGCCGAGCTCATTGCACGCCTGCGCGCCGAGCTGCCGCTGGTGCCGCTCAGCCCCACCAACCCCGGCGAAACCGCCGAGCGCTGGGGCTACACCAACGCGCAAGGCCAGCACGACCCGGCGCTGGGCGAAGTGGGTGTGATCAGCAGCGTGACCCAGGCTTTCTGCCACGACTGCAACCGCGCGCGGCTGTCCACCGAAGGCAAGCTCTTCCTGTGCCTCTTTGCCACCCAGGGCTACGACCTGCGCACGCTGCTGCGCGGCGGCGCCACCGACGAAGCCATTGCATCGGCCATCGCCCCCATCTGGCAGCAGCGCACCGACCGCTATTCGGAGCTGCGCAGCAGCCTGCCTGCGGATACCACGCAAGGTGGAGCGCGGCGCGTCGAGATGAGCTACATCGGCGGATGAGATGAAGCTCCCCCTGAGTCGCCTTCGGCGCCCTCCCCCTCTCTCGCTGTGCGGGAGGGGGACACACCCAGTGGCCTGGCAAAGCCAGTTCCACGGGTGCACTGGCCTGGGCCGCTTCGGCGCCAAGGCCACAGGAAGCGCGAGTCGGAGTTCCTTTGAAGATCACGAATGATTGAATCCAACGACATCACCGGCCTGGTGCTGGCCGGCGGTCGCGGCTCCCGCATGGGCGGCGTCGACAAAGGCCTGCAGAACTTTCGCGGCCTGCCGCTGGCGCTGCACACGCTGATGCGCCTGCAGATGCAGGTGGGCGCCACCATGGTCAATGCCAACCGCAATCTGGCGGCCTACGAGGCCTTTGGCGCACCGGTCTGGCCGGATGTACTGGCCGACTATGCCGGCCCGCTGGCCGGTTTTCTGACCGGGCTGGAGCGTTGTGAAACGCCCTGGCTGCTCACCGTACCCTGCGACACGCCCCTGTTTCCGCTGGACCTGGCTTCGCGGCTGGCCACTGCCGCCGACCAGGCGGGCGCCGACATTGCCATGGCCGCCGCGCCCGAAGACGATGGCGCGGGCGGCACCGCAGTGCGCCCCCAGCCCGTGTTCTGCCTGCTGCGTGTGGACCTGCTTGAAAGCCTGGTCGCCTTCACCCAGGCAGGTGGCCGCAAGATTGACGCCTGGACCGCCCAGCACCAGCAGGTGGTGGTGCCGTTTGACCAGCCGGGCGACGACCCGCTGGCGTTCTTCAACGCCAACACGCTGGCCGAGCTGCACCGCCTTGAGGGTTCTGGCGCGCCATGACCTGGCTCATCCGCCCCCTGACGGCTGCGGACGTGCTCCCCTACAAGTCGCTGCGGGACGAAGCCCTTGAATGTGCCCCCGAGTCCTTCAGCTCTGACCATGCCGCGTCGGTGAACCGGCCCGCCAGCGCTTACGCCCCGCGCTTTGGTGCCCCCGCATCGGGCCATTTTTTTCTGGGCGCCTTCGCCCCCGATGGCCCCTTGCTGGGCTGCATTGGCTGCGAACGCGAGCTGCTGCCCCAGCAGCGGCACAGTGCCCGGCTGGTCAGCATGATGGTGGCGCCCGCCGCGCAGCGCCGCGGCATCGGGCAGCAACTGCTGGCCGCCTGCATTGACCAGGCCACGCAGGTGGTCGGGCTGGAGCAGTTGACCCTCTCGGTCACCGCGTCCAACCACCATGTGGTGCGCCTGTACGAGCGCGCCGGCTTTCGCGCATGGGGTTTGCTGCCCCGTGCCATCGTGGTGCAGGGCGCAGGTTACGACCAGCTGCACATGGTGCGGCTCCTTCCCCCTTCTGTATTGACTCTCCCATGAAATCCATTGCCCAGATTGCCGCCGAGTTGCAGGGTTACGACCCGCAGGCGCTCAGCGCCGACCAGGTGTCGGCCTTTCTTGAACGGCTGGCGCTGCCCGTCACAGCCACCGAAGAGCTTGGCATTTTCGAGGCCCTGGGCCGCGTGCTCGCCCGCGATGTGGTCTCGCCCCTGAGCGTGCCGCCCCACGACAACTCGGCCATGGATGGCTATGCGTTGGCTGGCGCGCAACTGGTGGCGGGTCAGCCGCTCACGCTGCGCGTGGTGGGCACCGCACTGGCTGGCAAGGCCTGGACTGGCGCTGTGGGCGCAGGCGAGTGCCTGAAGATCATGACCGGCGCCATCATGCCGCCGGGCCTGGACACCGTGGTGCCGCAAGAGTTCACCACCAGCGCCGACGGGCACATCACCATCGCCGCCAACGTGCTGCGCCTGGGTGACAACCGCCGCTTCAAGGGGGAAGATCTCATGGAAGGCGGCGTGGCGCTATCCAAAGGTGAGCTACTGACGCCCGCTGCTCTTGGCCTGGTGGCCAGTTTAGGTCTGAAAACCATCACGGTGTACCGCCGCCTGCGCGTGGCGTATTTCTCCACCGGCGACGAAATCCTGAGCCTGGGCGAGCCGCCCCGCGAGGGCGCGGTGTACGACAGCAACCGCTACACCGTGTTTGGCCTGCTCACGCGCCTGGGCGTGGAGGTGATCGACCTGGGCGTGGTGCGCGACGAACCCGCCCTGCTGGAGGCCGCCTTTCGCGATGCTGCGCAAAGGGCCGACGCCATCATCACCAGCGGCGGCGTGAGCGTGGGCGAGGCCGACCACACGCGCACCATGATGAAGCAGCTCGGTGACGTGGCCTTCTGGCGCATCGCCATGCGCCCTGGCCGGCCCATGGCCGTGGGGCGCATCGCCAGCGCAGGATTTCAAGCCAAAAGTGCCTCTAGCCCTTATGCAGAAAGCGCAAGCAGCTATCAAAACAATACTGCGTCAGCGGCAAGCGGCGCCGTTCTTTTTGGCCTGCCTGGCAACCCCGTGGCGGTGATGGTGACCTTTCTCGCCTTTGTGCGCCCCGCCCTGCTGCGCATGATGGGCTGCACCCGCGCCGCACCGCCACTGCTGCGCGCCGTGAGCACCGAAGCCATCCGCAAGAAACCCGGCCGCACCGAATACCAGCGCGGCACCGTCACCACGGCAGCCGACGGCACGCTGCAGGTCTGCACCACGGGCAACCAGGGCTCGGGCGTGCTCAGCTCCATGGTGCAGGCCAACGGCCTGATCGTGCTGCACCACGGCCAGGGCAACGTGTCGCCGGGTGACGCCGTGGATGTGATGGTGTTTGACGGTGTCATTTAACCCCCCTGTGTCGCTCCGCGCCTTCCCCCAGAGGGGGACGACGCCCTCGCTGCGGGGCGGCCCTTGCTCGGCGTCCCTGGCCGGGGACGCGCCGCTTGCACGCCGAGCGGGTGAAGCGCAGCACAATGGATCTCTTCGCATTTCTGCAGAAATCTTCGCACCTATGCCCTACGCCGCCCAGCACCTTGCACAAGCCCCCACCCGCGCCGAGGTGGACAGCCTGCCCGGCACCACCGTGCTCGAATTCGGCACACCCTGGTGCGGCCACTGCCAGCGCGCCCAGCCCCTCATCGAGCAGGCCCTGCGCGACCGGCCTGATGTGGTCCACGTCAAGGTGGAAGACGGCCCCGGCCAGCGCCTGGGCCGCAGTTTTGGCGTGAAGCTCTGGCCCACGCTGGTGTTTTTGCGCGATGGGACGGAAATGGCGCGCGTGGTCCGCCCCCAGGATGCCCGCGCCATCCACGCGCCGCTGCACAGCGCCAGTGCGGCGGGTGACGCCTGACACCAAGGCCCTGCCCCGCAGCCACCACCGTGCACGGGCACCGAGCCGGCACCACATCGGCGCCACGCTGCAGCCCGCTCAGGCCTGTTCGATCACCGGGGTGCGGTGCGCCAGCCAGGCCAGTGCGCCGGTCAGCAGCGCCATTGCCCCACAGAAAATCACGATGGCCACCGTCAGGCCCAGGTGGTCCGACAGCCAGCCCACACCCAGAATGGGCACGATGGTGCCCAGATACCCCACCACCAGATACGTGGACAACAGCCCTGACCGGTTCTGCGGGCCAGCCACCTTGTTCACGATGGCAATGCCCGCCAGGTTGACCAGACCGTGGCCCGCTGCCGTGGTGAGCACGCTCAGCACAAACAGCAGCGGCAGATTGGTGTAGGTGGTGGCTATCAGCAAGAAATTGCACACCGCCAGCAAACCCAGCCCCGCGATGGCGCAGGTCTTGGTGTGCACCGGCCGGGCCAGCCACTGAAAGCCGGCAGAGAGAAACAAGATCATGGCAATCGACAGGCCACTCACGGCCGGCCCGTGCCAGGGGACCATGAGCGCCATGAAACTCGGTGCCAGCGATGCATAAAGGCCAAAGATGCCGAAGGTGCTGAACGCCCCCAGACTGGCAATCAGAAAAGGGCGGCGCAGGGCGGGCTGCGGCAGCGTGATGCGCGGCAGCCAGTCATGCAAGGCAAACCGCCCTGGCGCGGCGGCAGAAGCCGGGCGGGGCAGCTGCACCTGGTGCAATGCATAAATCGCCAGCCCCCCCAGCACCACGCTGGGTGCATAGGCCGTCACCAGCGGCTGCGGCACCCACTGGGCCATCAACCCGCCCACCAGCGGCCCCAGCCCAAAACCCAGCGCCATGGCAAAACTGGTCATGGCCGAGGCACGCATCACGTTGCTGCTGCGGTTCAGTTGCGTCAGGCCGATCGACGCCGAGGTGGTGATCATTCCCGAGGCAATGCCGATCAACACGCGGCTGACCACGAACGACGCCACGCTCCAGGCCAGCGCCGACAGCAGCACGCCGGCCGTGACCAGCACCAGACCCTGGCGCAGCACCGGCAAAAAACCGAACCGGTCGCTCAGCCGCCCCAGCAACAGCAGGCTGGCCAGCGCCCCGAACATGTAGGCCACATAGATGCCGGTGATGTGGCTGGGCTGCAAGCCCCAGTGCGCCTGGTACAGCGGATACAGCGGGCTGGCCAGGGCGGTGCCCATGACTCCCACACACATGGCAAAACACACCCAGGCAAACGGAGGCCAATGACGTTGCATAAGTGTTGAATGAAGAGACCGGCAGGCCCCGAGAGCGCTGCGTTCGTCGATGGAAAAAGGATACGAAGAGATTGGAAAAACTGCGAGTGCCGCACGCGGCCTGCGGGCGCACATGGTTTTCTGGGGCGGGAAACCCACGCGGCGTTGCAGGCCACGGCAGTCACAGCCTGCGCTGGTCATTTTACGAACAACACCCCAAACTGTCTGCACGGCCGCGACACCCTGACTGCAGCCGGTGCACCAACAAAACCGGTGCGCCCGCCTGGCCCCAAAAGCACACCGTTTGATCCAACCCCGGCTTCACCGCACTTCTCCGGCAATCACAGGCATGCAGGGAGGTCTAAAATGACCTTTTCAATAAAGTGGTTACCACCATGATCAAGCGCATAGCACTGACGACCGCATTGATGGCTGCACTTGTCGCGCCGCCCGTGGTGGCCCAGCCTGCCAAGGCCCGCGCCACGGCCAACGTGGACCTGGACGCACGCTTCAAGGAAGCACAAACCAGCCCCCAGCTGGCCGATGACCTCTACAAGGTGGGCCGCAAGGTGGCCGCCGTGTGTGCCAACTGCCATGGCGAGGGCGGCACCAGCACCAAGCCCTCCATTCCCAACCTGGCCGGGCAGAACCCCGCCTATCTGCTCGAGCAGATGCGGCAGTTTGCCGACGGCCGGCGCCGCAACGAATTCATGGAAGGCATGATCCGCGCCATGAACAGCGACGAAAAAATCGGCATGGTGCTGTTCTATGCAGCGCAGCAAGTGGCCCACCAGACCCCCGCCAACCCCATGCTCGCCGCCAAGGGACAGGAGTATTTCGAGAAAACCTGCTTTCGCTGCCATGGCACCGGAGGGCGGGGCAATGAGCAAATCGCCCGCATCGCCGGGCAGCAGCCCGACTACCTGCGCCTGACGCTGCAGCGCTACCGCGCGGGCACCGGGGTGCGCGCCAACTCCATCATGACCCCCAACACCAAGCTGATGTCGGATGCCGACATCGAGGCCGTGGTGGCCTATGTCTCGTCGATGCCGTGAACCTGCTGCGCCCTTGGGGTGCGCGCGCAAAAGTCACCTGAATATTGATAAAAAAGGCTCTGGCGCTTATTCAGCAAGCGCTTACAGCTATTATTTTAATAGCAAACTCAGGCCGTGCACGCCACGATGCGGCGGGCCTTGCCGCTGCGCCCCCGGGGCACGGGCAGGCCCAGCTCGGGTAGCACGCGCAGCCGGGGCACGCCCTGCGCCTTGGCAAAGGCCTTGAGCGCCGTGCAGCACCGGTCCATGGCCGCCTGCCCGGCCTCGCCCGCCGCAGGCAGGCGCAGCACCAACGTGTGGTCGTCCTGCTGGCGCAGATAAAAGTCAAACACGCCTGCGTCATCCTCCAGCACAGTGGACAAAGCCATTGGCAGCAGCGTGACCGGCCGGCCGCCCCGCCCCGCCATGTGCAAAGCGTCGTCCTGGCGCCCCTGCACCCGTATCACCGGCAACGGCGAACCACATCCGCAGGGCCCGGCCTGCAGCGTGACCTGGTCGCCCAGGTCGTAGCGGATGAGGGGCTGCACGGTGTTGGCCAGGTTGGTCAGCAGCGCGCTGCACGAGGGCTGGCCCGCAGGCACGGGGCGATGGTGCTCGTCGACCGGCTCCAGGATCACCCAGTCGGCATTCAGGTGCATGTGGCCATGGGCGCACTCCCAGCCCATGGTGAAAAACTCTGAAGCGCCATAGCTGTTGCGCACCGGGCAGTCCAGCCCCTGCGCGATGTGCGCGCGCACGGTGGGGCTCAGCGTTTCACCACCGGTCCACACCTCTCGCGGTGCGATGCGCAAGGCGCCACTGCCCGCCTCGTCGGCCAGCAGCGCCGCTGCAGTGGGGTAAGTGGCCAGCACCGTGGGTGCGAAGTCGTTGAGGGCAGCCACCAGCTCGGGCGTGGGCACCTGGATGGAGAAGCTGCGCGTGTTGCCCGCCAGCCAGGGGTTGAGCGCGCGCAGCCGCTGCACCGAGACATAGCTGGCGAAATGCCCGCTGGTCGCGCCCACAAAGGCAATGCGCTCGGCCAGGCTCAGCGGGTCCAGCCAGCGCGCCAGCGGGCGCGGTGCGCAGCGGCGCAGCGCCTCCAGCGCGTCGTACACGGCCATGGCCTGCGCGTCCTGCACAAAAATGCCCGGCTGGCCACTGGTGCCCGAGCTTTCCCACACCATGTAGCGGCCCTGCCAGGGCTGGGCGATGCGCGACGGGTCGGCAGTGAAGGCGCGCAGCGCATCCAGCGTGAGGCATGGGTCGGTCACCCAGTCATCAAAGCGCTCCATCAGCTGCCCGCGCGTCACCACCGGCAAGTTCTGCAGCGGTGTGCGGGCCGTGGTGCGGGCGGCCAGCAGCTGCCGGTATAGGCGCGAGCCGGCCAGAGCCGCATCCAGCAGCAACGCCAGCCGCGCCTGCTGGCGCCGCGCCACGCCCTGGGCCGAATCACGGTTGACCGCCATCACATCCAGCGACACCGCCGACATGCGCAGCGGGTCGAACACGGTGGTCATTGCGGTGCCGCTCCGGCGGGCCAGCCCACGGTCTGCGCCAGCAACACCTGCTGGTTGGTTCCGAGCCCCATGGCCTGCGCCAGCGCAGGGCGGTCCAGCCAGGCCCGGATGACGGTGGCAAGCCCTGCAGAAGCGGCCTGCAGATAGACGTTTTGCGCCATGGCACCCGCAGCAACCGCAGCATAGGTGCTGCGCTGCTCGGCCGGCACCAGCTTCATGCGCGCATGGTCGGCCACATAAACGAGATCGAGCGGGGCGCTGTCCACAAAATCCTGGTAACCCGTGACACGCCGCACATCGGCGGCCACCGTGCGCTGCAACGCGTGGGCATGGGGGTCATAGAGGTACAGGCCTTCGGGCAGGGCCACATACAGGTCCACCTCTTGTGCGTTCATGGCGCTGGGCGCGGTGCGCCCACCACTGTCGGGCCGGTTGACGCCCGCTGCAGCCCACAGCAGGTCCGACAGCACCGGCAGCGGCAGGGCCACGGGGTCGAATTCGCGCTGCGACTGGCGCCGGGCCAGCGCCTGCATCAGCGGCAGGCCGCCACCCTGCCGTGGCGGCGGCAGTGCCAGCACGGGGCTGCCATCGCCCGTGGGGGGCTCGGGGCGCAACTGCCCGATCAGCCCCAGCGCCATCTTGGTCAGCGGGTTCATGTTCACTCCTTTGCAGAGGACCACCAGCCACCATCAGAACACAGCACCGACAGCCTGCCTACCCGAATCGCGCAAGCCTGCGCCACCGGTGGGTGGATCACACGCCAGGGGTTTCAGGTAAAAATCGCCTCCAGCCCTTTATCCATGAGCGCGAGAAGCTATTATTTTCATAGCATTAGACGCAACGCTGGCAGGGCATACCTGCCGGATCTGGTCGAGAACTTCAGCGGCGCCCCAGGGCCTGTTCTACGCCGCGGTTGGCCAGGGCATCGGCGTGCTCGTTGCCCGGGTCACCCGAGTGCCCGCGCACCCAGCGCCAGTCAATGCGGTGCCCGGCGTTGGTGACCAGCGCATCCAGCCGCTGCCACAGCTCGACGTTTTTCACGGGTTGCTTGGCGGCGGTGCGCCAGCCCCGCGCTTTCCAGCCGTGAATCCACTCGGTGATGCCTTTGCGCACGTATTCGCTGTCAAGGTACAGCGTCACCGCGCAAGGCCGCTTGAGCGCAGACAGTGCCTCGATGACGGCCATCAGTTCCATGCGGTTGTTGGTGGTGCCAAGCTCCCCGCCAAAGAGTTCTTTTTCGATGGTGCCTGAGCGCAGCACAACGCCCCAGCCGCCGGGGCCCGGATTGCCCTTGCAGGCGCCATCGGTGTATATCTCGATCTGATTCAAACTTTTTTCCTGTCTGTGGTGCCCGCCACTGCGGCGGGTACCAGGCTGGTGCGTTGAGAGGGTTTTTGGGTGGTGGCCCGGTTGGCCACGGGCACCGACGCAGCAGCGCGCTGCGGTGCCGTGCGCCAGGCAGGTTCAAGCAGGCGCATGCCATGCACGCGCTTGACGGCCACCAGAAAGTACGCGGCCCCGAGTATCGGCCACCAATGCTCACCCAGGCGGTCCATCCAGGCAAATCTTTCCAGCCAGTGGTTGCTGCGCACGGCAGGCCGGTAGCAGCCAAAGCGCGCCGACTCCACTTCGAAGCTGAGCAACCGCAGCCAGTCACGCAGCCGGTGGTAACCGATGAACTCGCCCGCATCCGGCAGATACAGCCGGCCTCGTCCCATGCGCTGGTAAAGGCGCGCCCGGTGCTGGCGCAATGCCCACAGGCTGACCGGATTGAGCCCGCTGATCACCACCCGCCCCTCGGGCACCAGCACCCGCTCCACCTCGCGCAGCGCGGCATGCGGGTCCAGGCTCTGCTCCAGCGTGTGGGGCAGCAGGACGAGGTCCAGGCTGTTGTCCGCAAAGGGCAGCGCCACCGGGTCGGCCAGCAGGGCCAGAAGGCGCAGGGAATCGGGCCCGGCCACGGCATCGGTGGTCGGCCGGGCTGCAACGCCAGCACCCGGCAACATGGCCAGGCCTTCTTCGCCCAGGGCCAGCCAGTGGTGCGGCATGCGGTTGGCGCGCAGGCCGTCCAGCATCGGAATGCCCAGCTGCAGGCCGTGGAAGCCAAAGATGTCCACCACCGCCTCGTCAAAGCGCTCTTGCTCCCACGCCAGCAGGTAGCGGCCGGGCGGGGAGTCGAACCAGTGGTGCAAACCTATAATTTGATTGCTCATGAACTTGCTGCCGCTGCCCGCCTTTACCGACAACTACATCTGGATGCTGCACAACGCGCGGCAGGCCATTGTGGTGGATCCCGGAGACGCCACGCCCGTGCTGCAAACACTGCAGGCACAGGGACTGCAACTGCAGGCCATTCTAGTCACGCACCACCATGCCGATCACGTCGGCGGCGTGGATGCCTTGCGCGCGGCCACCGGCGCCCAGGTGTTCGGCCCGGCGCGCGAACGCATCCCCGAGCCGCTGGTGCGCCTGGCGCAAGGCGACACCGTGGAGGTGCTGGGCCTGCGGTTTTCGGTGCTGGATGTTCCGGGCCACACGGCCGGCCACATCGCCTATTACTGCCCCGACATGCAGGGCGCACCCCTGCTTTTTTGCGGCGACACCCTTTTCTCGGGAGGTTGCGGACGCCTTTTTGAGGGCACGCCCGCGCAAATGCTGGCGTCCCTCGACCAGCTCGCCGCCCTGCCGGGTGACACCCGCGTATGCTGCACCCACGAATACACGCTCTCCAACCTGCGATTTGCGCGTGCGGTGGAACCTGGCAACCAGGCGCTGCTCCATTACAGCAGCCACTGCGAAAGCCTGCGTGCCCGGCAACTGCCCACGCTGCCCTCGCGCATGGCGCTGGAGCGTGACATCAACCCCTTTCTGCGGGTCCGCGAAACTGCGGTCGCTGCAGCCGCCCAGGGCTTTGATGCCCGGGTCCCACAACAAGACGCCGTGGCGGTGTTTGCCGCCCTGCGCCAATGGAAAAACGACTTCTGATGAAAATTCTGCACTTCGCCTGCCTGGCAGGTCTGCTCTGGCTGACCGGCTGCGCAACCAATGGCACCCCAGGTACCTCCGGCAATGGCCCGTTCAACAACGAATCTTCATCAGGCGCTACCAACCACACCCCCGTCATCCCCAACGGGCCTTTGAGCCCCATCACGGCCGGCCAGGCCGCAGGCAGCGAAGTGGCGTCGCTGTCCACCCCCGCCGACCTGTGGGACCGCATTCGCCGGGGCTTTGCCATGCCCGACCTGCAGCACGAACTGGTGCAGGACCGCGAGCAGTGGTATGCCAGCCGCCCCGATTACATGCAGCGCATGACCGAGCGTTCCAGCAAATACCTGTTCCACATTGTTGAAGAGCTGGAACTGCGGGGCATGCCCACCGAACTGGCGCTGCTGCCCTACATCGAGAGTGCCTTCAACCCACAGGCGGTGTCCAGCGCCAAGGCCGCCGGCATGTGGCAGTTCATGCCCGCCACCGGCAATTATTTCGACCTCAAGCAAAACGCCTTTCGCGACGACCGCCGCGATGTGCTCGCCTCGACCCGCGCCGCGCTCGACTACCTGCAAAAACTCCATCGCATGTTTGGCGACTGGCACCTGGCCCTGGCCGCCTACAACTGGGGCGAAGGCAGCGTGGGTCGGGCCATTGCCCGCAACAAGAAAGCAGGACTGGGCACCCGCTACACCGACCTGAACATGCCGGCCGAAACCCGCATGTATGTGCCCAAGCTGCAGGCCGTGAAGAACATCGTGGCCAACCCTGACGCGTTTCGCACCGAGTTGCCGCTGATTGAAAACCACCCCTATTTCCAGACGGTGGACATCACCCACGACATCGATGTAGCGCTGGTGGCCCAGCTGGCCGGTGTGCGCGAAGCAGACTTTCGTGCGCTGAACCCCTCGTTTCACCGGCCCACCATCTTTGCCGCAGGAACCCCCCAGATCCTGCTGCCATGGGACAACGCACGGGTGTTCCAGCGCAACCTGGAAGCCAAAAACCAGGGGCAATACGCCAGCTGGACGGTGTGGACGGTGCCCACCACCATGAGCGTGGCCGACGCCTCCCAGCGCACGGGCATGAGCGAAAACGACCTGCGCAGCCTCAACAACATTCCGCCACGCATGCTGATCAAGGCGGGATCGGCGCTGATGGTGCCGCGCACCACCACCCGCCAGGACGTTTCGGCCCACCTGGCAGACAACGGACAGATTGCCCTCACGCCCGAAATAGTCACCCGCCGCGCCACCGTGCGCGCCGGCAAGCGCGACACCGTGCGCAGCATTGCAAAGCGCTACCGGGTGAGCGCCGACAATGTGGCGGACTGGAACGATGTGAAGGCCAGCGCGGCTTTCAAGGCGGGCCAGCAGGTGGTGGTTTACCTGCCAGTGCGCATGGGCAAGGGCCCGTCGGCAAGCCGCTCGACCAATCGCATGGCCGGCAAAAAAGCACCCGCCCCCACGCGCAAGGGCGGCAAGCCCGCCAGAAAGCGCCGCTGAGCGAGTGCGCGCCGCACCGTGCTGCGGCGCTGCACTAAGCACTTACAAGCGCAGGCTGTGCATGCCCAGCAACCCCAGCACACCGATCACGATCAGGTAAAGCGCCACGATGGTGCTGAGCAGACGCGGCATGACCAGGATGAGGATGCCGGCGATCAGGGAGACGAGGGGGCCGATGCTGAGACTCAGCGACATGAGAAAGTCCTTTGAAACACAGTGAAAGGAAATGGCAGGCGCCGCGTTCAACCACGGCGCCCTGCATTCTCACCCACCGCGCAACGTGCGCAGGACAAGAGCGGTCGGCACAACGCAGTCTGTGACCGCCCGCCATCCCCACCCCGCACCGCCATGGCGTGCCAGATGGCACGCACGGTTTACACCCCAAATTTTTGCCGCGCCTTGCGGGCCAGGTCATCGGTAAAAGTGCGCGGCAGGCTGACCCGTGGGCTGGCCATGTGCGGATATGCCTGGGCCAATGCCCGCAGGGCTGTTGCCGGGCCATCCTCGGGCATGAGCCCATTGGGCGAAAAAGTCTCGCGCACCCGGTTGAACGCGGCCAGATAGACGGCCCTGTCACCCAGAACATAGCTCGCTGGCACCGCCTTGATCAGATCGGCCGGCGAAGCGGTCTGCAGCCACTTGAGCGCATGCACGATGGCGTTGGTCAGCGCTTGCGCCACCAGGGGCTCCTTGTGCAGAAATGCCTGGGGTGCGTACAGGCAGCTGGCGGGCATGGCCCCGCCAAACACCTCCTGCGCGGCAGTGAGCGTGCGCAGGTCACTGACCAGGCGCACCTCGCCGCGGTGCTCCAGCAGGGACATGATGGGATCGGCATGGCACAACGCATGAACGCGACCCGTGCGCAGGGCCGCCACGGCGGTAGCGCCCGTTCCCACGCCCACAAAAGACACCTCGCGCGCATCCACGCCCGCTCGTGCCAGCAGCACACTGGCCATCACCTGGGTGGACGAGCCCGGTGCCGAAACACCGATGCGCCGCCCACGCAGATCGGCCGGCCGGCGATAGCCCGGCAGTGCCCGCACCGACACACCCAGCGCCTGCTGCGGCGCCCGACCCTGCACCACGAAGGCGCGGAAATCATGGCCCTGGCTTTGCTGGAGAAGGGTGTGCTCATAGGCCCCCGAGCAGACATGGGCCGCGCCGTCGTGCACCGCCTGCAACGCCAGCGCGCCACCAGCGAAGTCCCGCACGTGCACATCCAGCCCCTCGGCCTGAAAAAAACCCAGCCGGTCTGCAATGGTCAGGGGCAGGTGGTAAAGCACCGCCTGCCCACCCACCGCAATGGTGATGCGCCCACCCGTGGAGCCTGGCGCCTGCGCCCACGATGCGCCCGTGCACGCCGCCACTGCCGACAAGACAGACACGGCGCCAAAGGCTCGGCGGCTGACAGGAGGAAAAACCATGGGAATCGAAAGAAAGGGCGTATTGCTGCAATGCAACAATCGTGCCGCAACCCCCGCATGGGCGCATCAGGGTCTACCCCCTGGGATTTCTACGTACCCCGGTGCGGGCCGCAGCCCGCACGCTTTACCGGTAGCCGATGAAGAAAATGGCGATGTTCACCATGAAGCCCGCGCCCCAGACCATGCTGCGGGCCTTGGGCATGTCGGAGACATACATCATGATGTAGAAAATGCGCAGCATGACGAACAAGAACGCCAGGATATCGAGCAAGGTCTGCCCTGCCCTCAACTGGTGCGCAATGATGACGGCGCCCATAAAAAACGGCAGCGCCTCGAAACTGTTGGCCTGGGCTGCGTTGGCGCGGGCATGCCAATCGGTCTGGCGGGCCATCCAGGCACGCGGGTCGTGGTTGTCATAGCCACCCTCGCGGCGCGGCTTGCCAAAGCCGCCGCTCTTGGCCAGCCAGGCGCACACCAGGGGCAGCAGCACGGCGACGAAAACGCACCAGTAGGCCACCGTGAAACGCGCCACATGCAAGGAATTCATTTTTGCCCTTAGACGGATCTAGCGCAGCACCGACAAGCGCTGTCCGCTATTAATTCGGGAGTATTCTAGCGACCAAAGGGCTATCGGCGGTCTACCAGTGCATGGGCGATGGTGCCCAGGTCGACATACTCGAGTTCGCTGCCCACGGGCACGCCCCGTGCCAGCCGCGTGACATGCAGGCCCCGGCTCTTGAGCGTCTCACTGATCACATGGGCCGTGGCCTCGCCCTCAGCGTTGAAGTTGGTGGCAAGGATCACCTCCTGCACCACGCCGTTGGAGGCGCGCTCCATGAGCTTGTGCAAGCCAATTTCCTTGGGACCGATACCGTCAAGCGGGCTGAGCCGCCCCATCAACACAAAATACAGCCCCTTGAAGGCGCCCGTGCGCTCCAGCGCCGACTGGTCCGCCGGTGTCTCGACCACGCACAGCCGCGTCGCATCCCGCTCCGGGTCCAGGCAGGTGCTGCAGATATCGTCTTCGGTGAACGTGTGGCAGCGCGCACAGTGATGCACGTTCTGCACCGCATGGTGCAGCGCCATCGACAAGGCCTCTGCCCCATCGCGGTCATGCTGCATCAAATGAAACGCCATGCGCTGCGCAGACTTGACCCCCACCCCCGGCAAACGGCGCAGCGCCTGGATCAAGACTTCAAGGGCGTTGGTGGAGGACATGGGTTGGAGTGCAATCCGGGTGACATTGGGAGGCGTATGCGGAACCAGGCTCCGACAAGCTCAGCCCGAACGGGACCGGGACGCAGTGCAGTTTGAGTTTCTGCCCCCACCCCGCCCTCAAGGGCGTAGCGAGCGGGATGAGCTGCTAGGCGGACGGAGCACAGGAACCGGAACGTACTTGCAGTACGTGAGGATTCCGAGCACCGCCCAACGACGCAGATCGCCCGCTCGGTAGCCAGCCTCAGAACGGGAATTTCATGCCGCCGGGGAGGCCTGGCATGCCTTGCGTGAGCTTGCCCATCTTCTCCTGCGAAGTCTCCTCGGCCTTGCGCACCGCTGCATTGAACGCAGCCGCCACCAGGTCTTCCAGCATGTCCTTGTCTTCGGCCAGCAGGCTGGGGTCGATGGTGATGCGCTTGACATCGTGCTTGCAGGTCATCAGCACCTTCACCAGGCCAGCGCCCGATTCGCCTTCCACCTCGATGAAGGCCAGTTCGTCCTGGGCCTTCTTGAGGTTGTCCTGCATGGCCTGGGCTTGCTTCATGAGGCCGGCGAGTTGTCCCTTGTTGAACATGGTGTGGTTTCCTTTTCAGTTTCTGTTGAATGGGTTGAATGGTGGTCGGTCACGCAGGCTTGATGCTGCCCGGCACGATTTTCGCGCCGTAGTCGCGCACCAGCGACTGCACGTAGGGGTCGTTCATCACGATGTCTTCGGCCACACGCTGGCGCTCGGCGGCGGCGGCGGCGTTGCGGCGGGCGGGGCTGTCAATCACCACGCCCAGTTCCACACTGATCTGGCTGGCATGGCCCGCAGCCTCCAGTGCGGCGCGCAGGCGTTCGCGGGCCTGCGGCTGGTTGAGCGATTCGCGCTCGACGCGCAGCAGCCAGTGCCCGGCATCGCGCGCCACCAGCTGGGACTGCAAGGCCAGTTCGCGCACCAGGGCAGAAATGGCCTCGGCCGCCACGAGCTGCTGCACCGCGCTGTGCCACACCTCGCCTTCTTCGGTGGGGGTGTAGCGTGCAGAGACGGGGATGGGCGCAGAGAGCGGCAGCGGTTGCAGCCGCTCGCCGGGCTCGGGCGATTCACGCACCGGGATAGCTACAAATTCAGGAGCACTTTGCGCTTGTACTGATTGCGTTGAGCGTTGATTTTGTTCAAATCTTCCAGTTGTCCGCACCGGCAGCGCTGTGGTGACTGACGCAGTGGACGCCGAAGCGCCCGGCTCGTCCGAGCCCGGCCAGGGAGGCGGCTCAGAGGAGTCGGCAGACTTGGAGGATGTGTCTTGCACCAATGACGGCGCCCGCTCTGAGGCCGTTGCTGCTGGAAGCGTTTGCGCCGCAGGCACAGGTGCTGCGGCTGCCGCAAGAGCCTGCGGTGCAGGAGCCGTCACCGTTCGGACCAAATGCGTTGGCAAGGCGGCGGCAACGGTTGCGGGCACCGCCAAGACCGCCGGTGTCGGGCCGGAACGAGCCGTCTCAGGCCGCGTCAGAGTTTTTTTTTCAGCCGGTTCGCCCTGGGGCTTGAATGCCAGCAGACGCAGCAGCACCATGGTCAGCGCTGCGTATTCATCGGGCGCCAGGCCCAGCTCGCCGCGCCCATGCAGGCACAGGCTGTAGAGCAGCTGGGTTTCATCGGCTGGCATCAGCGCGGCCAGGCGCGCGGTTTCTGCCGCTTCGGGGTCATCGGCGTCCACCGCGCCCGCCATCTGCGGCACGGCCTGGTAAACGGCCATGCGCTGGAGCACGGCGCTCATCTCTTCCAGCGTGGAGGCGGCCGACAGGCCATTGAGGCGCAGCGTGTCCGAGGTTTCCACCACGGTTTTGCCATCGCCCTGGGCCAGCGCATCGATGAGCCGGAACACATACGAGCGGTCCACCGCCCCCAGCATCTGGCGCACGGCGGCTTCCTGCAACTGGCCGCTGCCAAAGGCAATGGCCTGGTCGGTGAGCGACAGCGCATCGCGCATGGAGCCCCGCGCCGCGCGCGAGAGCAGGCGCAGGGCTTGGGGCTCGGCGGATACGTTCTCGGAGGCCAGCACCTGCGTGAGGTGCGACAGCACGGTTTCGGGCGCCATGGGGCGCAGGTTGAACTGGAGGCAGCGGCTCAGCACCGTGACTGGCACCTTTTGTGGGTCGGTCGTGGCGAGCACGAACTTGAGGTATTCCGGCGGCTCTTCGAGCGTCTTGAGCATGGCGTTGAACGCCGTGTTCGTGAGCATGTGCACTTCGTCGATCATGAAGACCTTGAAGCGGCCCTGCACCGGCTTGTAGACCGCCTGCTCCAGCAGGCTCTGCACTTCGTCCACGCCCCGGTTCGATGCGGCATCGAGCTCGGTGTAATCGGGAAAGCGGCCACTGTCGATGTCCGTGCACGCCGAGCACACGCCACACGGCGTGGCCGTGATGCCGCCCTGCCCGTCCGGTCCCTGGCAGTTGAGCGACTTGGCAAGGATGCGCGACACCGTCGTCTTGCCCACACCGCGCGTGCCGGTGAACAGATAGGCGTGGTGCAGGCGCTGCTGCGTGAGCGCGTTGGTGAGGGCCTGCACCACATGCTCCTGCCCCACCATTTCGGTGAAATTGCGGGGGCGGTACTTGCGGGCGAGCACGATGTAGGACATGCCGGCGATTCTACGGCCCATGACCCCTTGGGTTTTGGTGCGGCTCCCCGCAACCTCTTACGCCTTCCGCCACCCGACACTGGCGCGCAATATGCAAGGGATGCCGCGCATGGGCCGCCTCGCCGCGGCGACTTCGTCCCCCTTCCCCTGCGAAGCGCGAGAGAAAGGGCTGAAGACTGCGGCCCCGAGCCTGCCTGGACAGCCTGAAGATCCCCGCCTCTGGCGGCGGGCACCGAACGGCGCAGCCATTCAGGGGGTAGAATCTCATCCTGACGGGCCTCCCCGCATGGTGAAGCGGCCAACCGGGTCAGGTGGGGAACCAAGCAGCCCTAACTGTGGAGCCAGTGCCGGGGGTAAGGCTCGTCAACTTATTTCAGATAATGCGACAGGCAGGGTTGCCCAAACCCTGAAGCCACCACACAACCGACGAGGTGCCCGTGTTCGCAGACAACTTCAATCCCCTGGCGGCCCTGGCCGTTGCCAAGTGCCCCCGCTGCCACGCCACAGGGCTGGTGGAAATCGACGGAGAAGCCCATGACAAGGCGCCGGAGACCGACAAGCATCAAGCCAAGTTTCACGTCAATGCCAGTCTCTACGCACAGTGTCCGGCCTGCGGCCTGGTCGGCGAGTGGCCCGGAATGAGTGACCATTGACAACGATGCGTCGTGTTTGCAGCCCCTTGCTGGTTATTTCGTCCGCCTTGCCCCGCTGCCCTGGAACCCCTGCGAATCTGCGCACAGCGTTGCTGGCGCTATGGCTGGCAGTGTTCCCCCCCATGCTGGGCGCCACACCCTGGCTGGTGGATGGGCGCCCCGCGCCCGCCGCGCAGCAGGCCGTGAACATGCTGGCGGCGGCCGCCGCCGAAGGTCTTCAACCCGAGGATTACCAGGCCGCATGGCTGGCACAGGCCGTGGCGGGGGCGGCCCAGGGCCCCGCGTTGGGTGCTGATGCTGCGCTGCAGCTCGAAGACGCGCTCACCACCGCCGTGCAGAGCTACCTCAGTGACCTGCGCTCGGGTCGGATCGATCCGCGCCAGATTCACCAGAACTACACCCCCACAGCGCTCCCGGTCTCCGCGCCCGCCACTGCCGTGCAGGAAGCTATCGCGCCGCCCCCCGCACTGGCCGATGCCGTGCGTGCGGCCACACCCAAGGTGCCGCTGTATGCCAGCCTGCGCGGCGAGCTGGCCCGCTACCGGGCCCTGGGCAATCCTGCCGCCTGGGACACGCCCCTGCCGCCGCTGCCAGGCCGCAAGCTCGAACCCGGCCAGGCCTGGGCGGGCCTTGCGCAGTTGACGCAGCGCCTGGTGGTGCTGGGGGACCTGCCACCGGACGCACAGCCCCCCGCCCTCTACGACGAAGCATTGCAAAACGGCGTAAAGGCCTTTCAGGAGCGCCACGCCCTGGCCACCGACGGCGTGATCGGCAAGGGCACGCTGGATGCACTGGCCGTTTCGCCCGCAGCCCGCGCACACCAGATTGCGCTGGCCATGGAGCGCCTGCGCTGGACGCCCCTGCTGCGCGGTCCACGCATGATCGTGGTCAACATCCCCGAGTTCATGCTGCGCGCCTACGAGGTGCAAGACGGCCGGGTATCGCTGCAACTGGCCATGAAGGTGATCGTGGGCAAGGCCCTGGACACCCGCACGCCCCTGTTTGACGAGGACATGCGCTTCATCGAATTCAGCCCCTACTGGAACATTCCGCCGTCCATCGCGCGCAGCGAAACCATTCCCCGGCTGCGGCGCGACCCCGGCTATCTTCAGCAGCAAGGCATGGAGTTTGTGGGCGCCAATGGGCAGGTGCACACCACGCTGGCAGCCGAGCACCTGGACGCCGTGCTGCGCGGGCAGATGCGCATCCGCCAGCGTCCCGGGCCAAAAAACGCGCTGGGCGACATCAAGTTCGTGTTTCCCAACAACAACCATATTTACCTGCACCACACGCCCGCGCCGCTGCTGTTCCAGCGCGACCGGCGGGATTTCAGCCATGGCTGCATCCGCATCGAAGACCCTGTGGCGCTCGCCCGGTTTGTGTTGCACAACGATCCTGCCTGGCCCGAACCACGCATCCGCGAGGCCATGGCCCGTGGCCAGTCGGCCACGCTGCGCCTGGCCGATCCGCTGCCTGTGGTGATTGCCTACAGCACCGCCATCGTCAAGCAGGGAAAGACACACTTCTTTGCCGACCTGTACGGCCAGGACAAGTTGCTCGACCGGGCCCTGCGCCAGCAGTCCGAACAGCGTCGCCTGCGCGCCAGGCCCGGCCTGTGAGCCACTGCACAATGTACAAACAGGTTTCACCGATTTTTTGGGACATGCCATGACACAGCCTCTTGCCCCCCTGAAACCCGGCCGTCGCCATTTCCTGGGCACGGGCGGCCGCTGGCTGATGACCGGGGCCCTGCTGCCGCTGGCGCAGCCCGCCCTGGCCAGCCTGCCCGGTGCGCGCAGCCTGGCGTTTGACCACACCCACACCAGCGAACGCCTGGCCCTCGTGTATGCGCTGGGCGAGCAGTTTCTGCCCGAGGCGTTGACCAGTCTCAACCACTTCCTGCGCGACCATTACAGTGGCGAGGCGGGCCTGATGGACCCCCGGTTGTTCCACCTGCTGCACCAGATCCGCCAGGAATTGCGGGTGCAGCAGCCGTTCCAGGTGATCTCCGGCTACCGCAGCCCTGCGACCAACCACACCCTGCGCACCACGCGGGGCGGTGGTGTGGCCAAGCGCAGCCTGCACATGGACGGCAAGGCCATCGACGTGCGCCTGCCCGGCGTGCCGCTGGCCGACTTGCGCGATGCGGCGCTGTCGCTGGGCATGGGCGGCGTGGGGTTTTACCCCCGCGAGCAGTTCGTGCATGTGGACACGGGCCCGGTGCGCCGCTGGTAGGCCTGGTCGCCAGCCCCATCAACGGCTCAACGCGGTCATGTCAGGTGCGAGGTGACTGCGCCTGCGATGGGCCCGTCCGGCACCGGTGCGGGCGCATCGTCTGCCCCCGCATCGAATGCTATATTTTTAATAGCTATCAGCGCTTTACCATCAAGCGCCAGAGCCCAAAAATGCCAAAACCCCACGCCCTGCCTGCACGCCGCTGGCCAGACTGGCTGTGAGCAGGTAGCCACCGGTGGGCGCCTCCCAGTCGAGCATTTCGCCGGCGCAGAACACGCCGGGCGCGGCAGTGGCCATCAGGTGCTCATCCAGCGCCTCGAACGCCACACCGCCCGCCGTGCTGATGGCCTCGTCCAGCGGACGGGTGGCCACCACGGTGATGGGCAATGCCTTGATCGCGTGGGCCAGCGCCACCGGGTCGTTCATGCCGTCCTTGCCCAGGTGTTCGTACAAAACGCCCGCCTTGATGCCATCCAGCCCCAGACGGCTCTTGAGGTGGCTGGACAGCGAGCGTGAGCCACGCGGGTGGCGCACCTCGACCAGCACACGCTCGGGGCTGTGGTCGGGCAACAGATCCAGATGGAACGTGGCGTGGCCATGGGCCTCGATCTCGTCGCGCAGCAACTGCGATGCGGCATAGACCAGGCTGCCCTCCACCCCCGTGGCCGTAACGACAAACTCGCCCCGCCGGTTGAAGCTGCGGCCCTGGCTGTCGGTGAAGCTGAGCGCCACGGTCTTGAAAGGCTGGCCGACAAAACGCTCGGCAAAATGCGGCGACCAGCCCACTGCGGGTGTGGGCGTGCGGCCGATCAGCTCCTGAAAAAACGCACGGCGGGTTTCACCCACGGGCGCATCAGCCCGCAACACATCAAAGCCACAGTTGGACGGACGCAGCGGCGCCACGGCCACGCCGCGCTGTGCCAGCAGCGGCACCCAGGCGCCGTCGGACCCCAGGCGTGCCCAGCTGCCACCGCCCAGCGCCAGCACCACCGCCCTGGCCGTCACCTGCACCTCGCCTGCAGACGCGGCAAAACGCAACGCACCGCCATCGGCCCAACCCAGCCAGCGGTGGCGCATGTGGAACTGCACACCCTGCGCGCGCAGGCGCTGCAGCCAGGCGCGCAGCAGGGGCGCGGCCTTCATGTCGGCCGGGAACACGCGGCCCGATGTGCCCACGAAGGTTTCCACCCCCAGCCCCTGCGCCCAGGCCCGCACCTCGGGGCCACCAAACGCCCGGATCAGCGGCTCGATCTGCGGCTGGCGCCCGGCATAGCGGCTGGCAAAAGGCTCATGCGGCTCGGAATGCGTGAGATTGAGCCCGCCCTTGCCCGCCAGCAAAAACTTGCGGCCCACCGAGGGCATGGCATCGAACAGGTGCACGGCCACACCGGCCTGCGCCAGCACCTCGGCCGCCATCAGCCCTGCCGGGCCGCCGCCCACGATGGCGACGTCGCAGCGCAGATGGGAGGCCACATCAGGAGTCAGGTCGGAAGGAGCATTCATGAGAAAACCTTTGAATCATTCGAAAACGCGCAGCGTTCAGAACAGCGAGCCCTGAACAGCGCTCTGAGATGGGCCACCACCTGCGCCGTCCATGCCGGGCGCGGCCGGTGGCGCGTGTGTGGATGCCGCCGCAGTGGACTGCGCAGCGGGGGCGAGAGTATGCCGCACGCTCCCCGCCCCCTGCCCGGTGCCCGCCACCAGGGCACCCTCGTCGGCGGGGCCGGCATCGCCATGCACGCGCACCATGCGCCCGTCGCCCGTCAGAAAGGCTGCCCACACGCGCTCGCCAGGAACTTGCCCCGACACCGCCGCACGGTAGCGCTGCAACTGGGCCATCAAAGCGGGCTGGCGCTCGGGCTCGGCGGCACTTTTGTAGTCCAGCACCCACCAGCCCGCGCGCTCGGGCGGCTGGTGGCAGTGCACCAGGCGGTCGATGCGCAGGCTTTGGCCCTGGTAGCGCAGCGGAGCTTCGTTGATGGTGGTGTCCACCATGGTGGCATCCCAGGCCCAAGCGCCCTCGCCCGCCAGAATGCGCTGGGCGGTCTGGGCGGCAGTGCGCGCGGCGCCCGCCGTGATGTCAAAGTCCTGCGCCAGCCGCGCCACGCGGGCCGCTGGCCAGCCCTGGCTGCGCAGGTCGGCCAGCGGGGCCCCCGCTACACCGGCCTGCTCCAGCAACTGGTGCATGGCCTCGCCCAGGCGTGATGATGGGGTGGACAGGGATGCCCCGGAGTCGGCCGCATCCAAGCCTTCGTCCACACCCTCGGCCACGGCACGGGGTGCGGCACGCAAGTGCGCCGGGAGCACGGGCAGCTCGGCCAGGGTGAAATGGTCGTGCGCCCCGCTCGCAACCGCATCACCGTCGCCGCCAGGCACCTCAGCCGCGCCCGCCACGCCCAGCACCTGCGCATCCGCCAGCAGCGGCTCCAGCCGGTTCCACCAACTGCCCGGCGCTGACACGCTGGGCAACACGGACGACAGCGCCAGGCAGTGTTTGGCGCGCGTCATGGCCACGTAGAGCATGTTGAGTTCTTCGCGCTGGCGGGCTTGCTGCTCAGCGGCCAAGGCGGCTTCGGCGCTGGGCGGCGGGCTGGATTCGCTGGCCAGAAAGACAAAGCCTGCGGGTTCGGTCTTTTCGCCGGGCCAATCGACCAGCACGCCCATGGTCTCGGCCTTTTGCGGGCGGGTGTCGGTGTCCAGCAGCAGCACGCAGCGCGCCTCCAGCCCCTTGGCGCCGTGCACGGTGAGCAGGCGCACCGCCTGCGCATCCACCCGGCCGGGCGCGCGCACGCCACCTTTTTTCATGGCGCGCACGAAGGCGTAGGGCGTGAGGTAGCGGCCGCCATCGTGCTGCAGCGCGGCTGACAGCAGCGCGCGCAGATTGGCCAGCACCGCCATGCGCTGCGCCGCCGGGGCGGCGGCGGCAAAGCGGGCCAGCACGTCGCCATGCTGGTAGATGGTGTGCAGTGCGTCGTGCGGCGGCAGGGTATCCACCCAGGCCTTGTATTGAGCCAAATTGGCCGCTAGCGCTTGTGTATCAAGCGCTAGTAGCTCACTTTTTAGAAGCAAATCAAACCAACTGCTGCCTGCGTGCTCAGGCTGGCGGCGCAGCGCGGCCAGCGCCACGAGGGCGTCGTCGCCTAGGCCGAACAGCGGCGACTTGAGCGCGCGGGCCAGCGACAGGTCGTGCCCAGTGGACACCAGCGCATCGAGCAGCGCCACCACATCCTGCACCTCGGGTGCGTCGAACAGGTCGGCTTTTTCGGGCTGCACGCAGGGAAGGTGAAGCGCGCGCAAGGCATCCTGCATGGCGGCGAGCCGGTCGCGCTTGCGGGCCAGCACCAGCACTTCGTTGGGCGGCGTGCCGGCGGCGATCTGCGCCGCCACCCACGCAGCGGCCTGCGTGCATTCGCGCATGCGCGAATGCACGCAGG